>ERZ826396.339-NODE-339-length-70364-cov-5.099617_pt1 | contig 70364 bp, 65 predicted proteins | sample MGYA00519926_ERZ826396 | MGnify/ENA primary metagenome ERZ826396 (study PRJEB31778, sample SAMEA3449230) | human gut metagenome | biome: human gut; feature: human-associated habitat; material: faeces | place: United Kingdom | collected 2010/2012 ... | reverse complement strand
CGTGCAAGGCCAAGAAACAGCACAATTTTCTCACAGGTTTGCGGAAAAAGAATTCATCCAACCCCTGCGCCGCAGAAGCCGGATGCCCATGCTCGGGGAACCAGGTGTCACAAACGAGTGCGACGGAACAGCACATGCGGAGAACTGAGCTGTAACATCTGTTCGTTACAGCTTCCTTTCTTGAAATATCTTGTTGACATGATATGAAAAATGTACAAATATGAATAAGGAAGGACAAGTGATCATGAATAGGAGTATATAGGATGAAAACGATTTGTCAGGCGGATTGCTGCGGGGAATGTAGCAGACAGGCGGAATGCGGGGGATGCATCCAGACGGACGGGCATCCGTTCGGTGGGACATGCGTTGCGGCAGAGTGTATTAAAAGAGATGGGATGGAGGCCTTTATCCGCCTTAAAGAGGAATTGATTGAGGAGTTCCGTTCGCTCGGCATAGAAGATCTGCAGGTGAGTGATCTGAATTTGTTGAATGGCTTTTTCGTAAATTTGGAGTATAATCTTGCCAATGGGCAGGCTGTGAAACTGCTTGAGGACAATCACATATACCTAGGAAATCAGATCGAACGGCCTCAAAGCGACAGATGCTACGGCATAGTGGCGGATGAACAGCATCTGCTTGTGTGCGAATATGGATGCGGAGGGATGGAACCGGAGATTATTGTATATAAGAAAAGACAATAAGCTTGACAAGCATTCTTTTCAAGGATAATATGAACCTGTAACGAATATTGAAGAAATGTTTTCAGGAGAATAAGAGGACAGAGAATGTTTATTAAGTTAAGAAACATCTGATTGTTGGAGCATATGAAGAAGTGCGTTGTTTTGCAGGACGTTTTTGGCGGCCTGCGTAGCGGCGTGGTGTGCGAAGACAGTTCGGAGGATCTTAACGGAACTTTTGGCCGCGTATGGTATGGCGTGTGGACGGTTTATGGATAGTCCGCATGAATCGCGGCCGGAAAGGTGCAGAGAGCATTCTCTTTTTTTGTTGCCTGAAAACAGGATAAGCCGCATGGGCGAAGGCTGAAAGCGGCAGAATGGGAGAAAAGAATGATTTCTTTTGTAATAAGAAACCGGTGGATTCAGAATGGACAGATACAGAAAACGGCAAAATGGGAACATAGAGAATGGGGAAAAAGGAGAACTTATGAACGAATACAGAATGAATGAGGAAGAGAGAGAAAAAGAGGATGGCAGCGTCAGGGAGCGCGCGTTGATAATCGGTGTGAGGACACAGGAGGATACAGCGTTTGATACTTCCATGAGGGAATTGGAGAGCCTGGCGGAGGCATGTGAGATGGAGGTTGCAGCGCGGATAGAACAGAGCCTGTCTACTCCGACGTCCGCTTATTATATTGGGAGCGGAAAGGTGAAGGAAGTGCAGGAGACGGTGGAACTGCTTGATATCGCGTATGTGATTTTTGAGGGCACCCTTTCTCCATCCCAGCTGAAGAACCTGCAGAAAGAGATTGATGCACAGGTAATGGATCGGACGAACCTGATCCTGGAGATTTTTTCAAGACGGGCCAGAACCCGTGAGGCCAGGCTGCAGGTGGAGTTGGCCAGCCTGCAGTATATGCTGCCGCGCCTGGTAGGAATGCGTGAAAATCTGGGAAGACAGGCCGGAGCCAGCGGGAGCATGAGCAATAAGGGAACGGGAGAAAAGCAGATTGAACTGGACCGCAGAAAGATAGAGAAGCGGATCAGCGATCTGGGAAGAGAACTGGAAGCCATTGAACATGACAGAGACGTACAGCGTAAAAAGCGCGGCCGCTCCGCCCTTCCCCAGGTCGCGCTGGTGGGATATACCAATGCGGGGAAATCCACACTGATGAACTGGATGCTGGAGGCCTGCGCGGGAAAGGAAGGGCCTGCCTCTAAAGAAGAGAAAAAAGTGATGGCAAAGGATATGCTGTTCGCGACCCTGGACACGACGGTAAGAAAGATTCAGCCTCAGGACGGCAGGGCGTTTCTGCTTTCCGATACGGTAGGGTTCGTCAGCAAACTGCCCCATGATCTGGTGAAGGCGTTTCGTTCCACTCTGGATGAGGTGCGCTATGCGGATCTGCTCCTGAATGTGGTGGATGCCTCTGATGAACAATGGAAGGAACAACTGCAGGTGACTATGGAAACCCTTCGTGAACTGGGTGCAGAAACGATCCCGTGCATTCATGTGATGAATAAAGCGGAACGCATCCTGCCGCTGTCCGGCCTTCCGCGCGTGGAAGAAGAGCGGATTTACCTGTCCGCCAAGGAGGGAATCGGGCTGGATGCCCTTCTTTTAAAGATCAGTCAGGCCCTTTTTGCAAAAGACAGGAAAGCGGCTTTCCTGATCCCTTACAACAGAGGAGATATCGTTCACTATTTCAATGAAAACGCGGTCATACTGGAACAGTCCTATCTTCCGGAAGGCGTACGGCTCATGGTGGAGTGCAGACAGGCGGATTATGATAAATATGAAGCTTTTCTGAGCGGGGAAATTTAAACGGGATATCTTACAGCAAGTGCAGGCCGGACGCGGACAGGCGTCCGGCCGCCTTTGTCCAGTTTGCAACCTGAAACCAGTTGTCGATATAATTGCCGCGCAGATTTTGGTATTTCAAATAATAAGCATGCTCCCACACATCAAGCGGCAGGATAGGATAGAATCCATAGGAAAGCGGATTATCCTGATTGGCGAGGGCCAGAATGGAAAGCCTGCCCCGTCCGTCTGCCGCCAGCCATGCGAAGCCTGAGCCGAAGATGCCCATGGCCGCCTGTTTCAAAAGCGCTTCTAATTTCTCTTTTTGGCCGAAGACAGGAGGAAATACCTGTGGATTCCCCTGGATCTGTGGTGTCATCAAGTCAAAATAAAGCCAATGATTATACACGCCGCCCCCGTTGTTGCGAACTGCCGTCCGCAGCCCTTCTGGAAGCGCCTCAAGCCCGCCAAGCAGCTGCTCAAGCGACCAGGATTGGAAAACCGGATACCCTTCCAGCGCAGCATTCAGATTGTCCACATACGCCTGAAAATGCTTATCATGGTGAAAATACATCGTATCTGCATCAATATAAGGCTCTAACGCATCATAGGCATAGGGAAGCTTTGGAAGTGAAAAAGGATAGGTCATCTCTGAAAGCACTTCATACCTCCATCGTTGTTTTGCAGGAATTGAGAAGATTCCCTTTACCATCACAATATGTCTGCCGCCGGAAAAGTGTGCAAAAGGTACAGCCGTCCGGTCCTGCCCCTCTCCGCTGCCTGCGCATATGGTTTGTCAGGGGGGATGGGGCGGCTGACTGTACGCTTTTCCCCGCAGATCGCCTCAAAAATCGGCTGTTTCTAACCATTTCTGTCGGAGGCATGCTCCCGCTTGGCGGCTGAACTCCGCCCTGCGGGCGTCGAACAACGCCGCCAGAGCGTGCGGGAGCACGTCTCCGGCAGAAATGGCAAGAAACAGCACGATTTTTTCACAGATCTGTGGGGAAAAGCGTACAGCCAGCCACCACATCCTCCCTGGCAAGCTATATGCGCAGGCAGCGGAGAGGGGCAGGGCCGTCCTTTGGCCCGTTATGTACCGTTACGTTTGAAGCCGAGCGAGAGCGTGCCCCGGAAAAGAACATACGGCGCCCGGAGGATCTCATAGAGCGTGTGCGTCCTGCGGCCCAGCGCCAACAGATTTTATCTGGTTACTGCTCCTTCTTCCGGGAAAAACGTTGACAAAAAGGCGAAAATTTTCTAATATCTACATAGATAAGAGCGAAGAAGAGGAATAGTACGTCTGCTCATTCCGGCAGCAGAGAGGGAACCGGCGGTGTGAGGTTCCTACGGAAGGCGGCGGAACCGGCCTTGGAGCTTTGTGCGAGGGAAGCGCGGTAGGTGAAAAAGGCCGCAGCCAGGACGATCCGGATAAGGATTGGGATTTTGAGGCTGCGTTTCCATAAGTACAACGTAGTTCGGCGTTAACGAAAGCAAAGAGAATGTGGCCGCATTTGCGGTTATGTTAATCGGGGTGGTACCGCCGGTTTTCCGGTCCCCGGTCAGGGTCTGTTGGGTTCTGTCCGGTGAACGGAAAGCGGCGGTTTTTCTGTTTCCGGGAAGGCAGAACAGGGCCTCTTCATAAAGAGAGAAAAGAGGAAGAAAGGAAAAGGAGAAAAGAGATGGCGGACAAGAAATTGGTGGAAGCGATCACTTCCATGGAAGAGGATTTTGCCCAATGGTATACGGATGTGGTGAAGAAGGCGGAATTGATCGACTATACGAGCGTGAAGGGCTGTATGGTGATCAAGCCGTATGGGTATGCGATCTGGGAACTGATCCAGAAGCAGCTGGATGAGCGGTTCAAGGCGACGGGTGTGGAGAACGTCTATCTGCCTATGTTCATTCCGGAGAGCCTGCTTCAGAAGGAGAAGGATCATGTGGAAGGTTTTGCGCCGGAGGTGGCCTGGGTGACCCACGGTGGAATGACGGAACTGCAGGAGCGTCTGTGCGTGCGGCCGACCTCTGAGACGCTGTTCTGTGATTTTTATAAAAATGATATCCATTCTTACAGAGATCTTCCCAAAGTATACAATCAATGGTGTTCTGTAGTGCGTTGGGAGAAGGAGACGCGTCCTTTCCTGCGTTCCAGGGAGTTTCTGTGGCAGGAAGGCCATACTGCCCATGCCACCATGGAAGAGGCGGAGGAGCGCACGATCCAGATGCTGAACGTTTATGCGGATTTCTGCGAGCAGGTGCTGGCAATGCCCGTCATCAAAGGAAAGAAGACCGATAAGGAGAAATTTGCGGGAGCGGAAGCCACCTATACCATCGAAGCGCTGATGCATGACGGAAAGGCGCTTCAGTCCGGAACCAGCCATAATTTTGGAGATGGGTTCGCGAAGGCGTTCGGCATACAGTTCACGGATAGGGACAATAAACTCAAATACGTCTATCAGACGTCCTGGGGCATGACCACCCGCCTGATCGGTGCCATCATCATGGTGCACGGCGATGATTCCGGCCTGGTGCTTCCGCCGAAGGTCGCTCCGGTACAGGTCATGATCGTGCCCATTCAGCAGAAGAAGGAGGGCGTCCTGGATACAGCCTATGCGCTGCGGGATCGCCTGGGAGCGTTCCGCGTGAAAGTGGATGATTCTGACAAGAGCCCCGGATGGAAATTCGCCGAGCAGGAGATGCGCGGCATTCCGCTCCGCGTGGAGATCGGCCCGAAGGATATTGAAGCCGGCAAATGTGTGATCTGCCGCAGGGATACACGGGAGAAAACGGAAGTTTCCCTGGAAGAACTGCCCGGCAAGGTTGATGAAATCCTGGAGACGATGCAGAAAGAAATGCTGGAGAGAGCCCGCACACATCGGGATTCTCACACCTATGCGGCGACGAATATGGAAGAGCTGGAAGAGATCCTCAACAGCAAGCCGGGCTTTGTAAAGGCTATGTGGTGCGGGGATCAGGCCTGTGAAGATGAGATTAAGGAAAAATTCGCTGCAACCAGCCGCTGCATGCCGTTTGAACAGGAGCAGATTTCGGACAGATGTGTCTGCTGCGGCCGTCCGGCAAAGAAAATGGTATATTGGGGCAGAGCATATTAATCGCCACCGGATGAGAGGAGGTATATAAAGGATGAAAATACTGGTAATCAACTGCGGAAGTTCTTCCCTGAAATATCAGCTCATCGACAGCGATACGGAAGAAGTTCTGGCCAAGGGTCTGTGCGAGCGGATCGGCATTGACGGAAGCAACATCGCCCATCAGAAGGCGGGCGGAGAAAAAGTAAAGGAAATTGCGGATATGCCGGATCATACCGCTGCGGTGGAACTGGTAATCAAAAAATTGACGGACGAGAAGGAGGGCGTCATCGCTTCCCTGTCCGAGATCGGCGCGGTGGGACATCGTGTGGTGCACGGAGGAGAGCGCTTCTCCGGCTCTGTATTGATTGATGAAGAGGTGATGCGGGGAATCGAAGAATGCAGCGATCTGGCGCCGCTGCACAATCCGGCCAACCTGATCGGCATCCGTTCCTGCATGCAGATCATGCCGGGCGTGCCGATGGTGGCGGTCTTTGATACGGCTTTTCATCAGACCATGCCGAAGAAGGCCTATCTGTACGGCCTCCCTTATGAATATTATGAGAAATACAAAATCAGGCGCTATGGCTTCCATGGCACCAGCCATGATTTTGTCTCCAGGCGGGCGGCTGAGATTTTGGGGAAGAGCAGAGAGGATCTGCGCATCATCATCTGCCATCTGGGCAACGGCGCATCCGTATCTGCGGTAAAATACGGTGAATCCGTGGATACCTCCATGGGTCTGACCCCTCTGGAAGGATTAATTATGGGAACCAGAAGCGGCGATATGGATCCCGCCATTGTTTCTTTCCTTGCGCAGAAAGAGGGATTGGACGCTGCGCAGGTGATCGATATCTGCAATAAGAAATCCGGAGTCCTGGGGCTTTCAAATGGCTGTTCCAGCGACTTCAGGGATCTGGTGGAAGCGGCAGGCAGCGGAAATGATCAGGCGGCAGCGGCGCTGGAAGCGTATGCCTATCGCGTGGGCAAATACATCGGCGCTTATGCGGCGGCTATGTGCGGCGTGGATGCGATCGTCTTTACCGCTGGCGTAGGAGAGAACAACGCGGAAGTGCGCGCACTGATCGCGGAATATATCGGTTTCCTGGGAACGAATATTGATCCGGAGAAGAATAAGATCCGCGGGGAAGAGGTTATCCTTTCGGACGAAGATGCAAAGGTGGTGACCATGGTGGTTCCCACCAATGAAGAATTGGCCATCGCACGGGAGACGGTCAGGTTGTGCAGCCGCTGATGCGCTAACCCGTGTAATATGTTGATAAGAATGCAGCGGGACGCCGAGAGGCGTCCCGCTGCGCACGGTTGACACAGATTTCTGATATGTTCATAAAAGTGCGCAGAAATGAGCGCGGATAAGGAGTTTTCATGAATAATGATTATATTGCGAGCGTCAACTCAGGACCTCTGTATCTGATGGTGGCACTTGTGCTTACGTTTATTACGGTTATGTGTTTTGTGTTTCTGATCAAGAGCTATCGGGCCGGGATCGCGATCGGTATGGAGCGAAAGGTGCTGCGGCGTGCGATCATTTCGAGCGCAACATTCACCCTGCTTCCCAGCATCAGCATTCTGCTCGGCGTCATCGCTCTGAGCGGCACGCTTGGAGTCCCGCTTTCCTGGCTGAGGCTGTCCGTTATCGGGGCTTTGCAGTACGAACTGAATGTGGCGGAAATCGCCGCACAGAGCGTAGGGCTGAGCGGGCTGAGACTGTCGGAAATGAACCTGACAGCATTTGTAACCATCGCCCTCGTCATGACGGTGGGCATTCTGGGAGGCGTATTCTGCTGTATTTTCTTCCTGAAGAAGTATCTGGGGAAAATTCAGAAGGCGCCGAAAAAAGAGAACTCCGGAAAAGCGGGATTCGGCGATCATGCGACCACCTGCATGTTCATAGGTTTGTGCGGCGCTTATATTGGTTCCTATGTGGGAACGCTGACGGACAGCGGGAATTATGTGCCCCTTGCGGTGGCGGCTGTATCAGCGGCTGTGATGGCAGTATTTGAGTATTTTATCAATAAAAAAGGGATATCGGTACTGGAGAACTTCAGCCTGGCGGCCAGCATGCTTGTGGGCATGGTTGCCGCAGTGGTTATGAACCTGGCGTAAGGGGGTGTGGCAGATGGAAGATAAAAAGATGGATGTAAGCAAGACGAACGAAGAGAAAGAAACGAAGATGAACGAGGCAGAGGCGAGAGCGTTTCTGGAAGAATTCAATGCCGGCCTGCATCGATTGGGACGGGCCATGCTGATTATAAGCGTCGTGCTCCTTGTGGGCGTGCCCTTTGCTATGGGCGCAGTATTCGGCGTGATGCCGGATCTGCAGGGCTTTCTGATCGGTTTTGCCAAGGTGGGCATCATCTATATTCCGGTGGCGATTGTGGAATTTCTGGTTTATACGCCCATGCTTGGAACCGGAGGAAGTTATCTGACCTTTATCACAGGAAATGTGACCAATATGAAAATCCCTTGCGCCATGAATGCCAGGGATATCGCAAAGACAAAAGTGGGAACGCCGGAAAATGAGATTATCTCCACCATCAGCGTGGCGACCAGCGCCATTGTGACCACACTCGTGATCGTAGCCGGGGTGGTGCTTCTGATCCCGCTGCGGCCTGTGCTGGAGAATCCTGTGCTGGTGCCTGCCTTTGACAATGTGGTGCCCGCCCTGTTCGGCGCGTTGGGACTGAAATATTTTGCAAAGAGCCCGAAGATTGCTGTGATTCCGGTGGCGGTAATGACGCTTCTGTGCGTGCTGGTGCCTGCTGCGATCTCCCAGACCAGCCTGCTGATCATCCCTTCCGGCGCTATGGCGCTTGCCATCGGATATGTGCTCTTTAAAAAAGGAAAATTGGAACGGAGGTAGAAATGGCTGGAATAATCATTGCTGTTATAATTGGATGTATTCTTCTGACAGCTGCGGTCGTTGTGCTGCGCGCATGCTGCCTGAAACCTACGGCGGCCAGAGATACGAAAGTGGAACTGAAAACGGATGAACGATCCAGAACTTACGGAGAACGGCTGGCGGAAATGATCCGTAGGGAAACGGTCTCCAGCCGGTTTGATTCGGATAAGACGAAGTTCTATGAATTTCATAAAGTGCTGGAGGAGCTCTTCCCTCTGGTGCATCAGACCTGTGAAAAACATGTATTTAACGGAAGCCTGCTTTTTAAATGGAGCGGACAGGGCAAGGCGGAACCGATTCTTCTGATGAGCCATCATGATGTGGTGGAGGCCACAGGAGAATGGGAACAGGAACCCTTTGGCGGCAAGATCGATGAAGAAGGCCGACTTTGGGGAAGGGGTACGGTGGATACCAAGGCAAGCCTGTTCTGCATTTTCACCGCGGTGGAAGAATTGATAAAAGAAGGGTTCCATCCGCAGGGAGACGTTTATATCGCCAGCAGCTGTACGGAGGAGTTTAGCGGAGAAGGCGCGCCTCTCACCGCTGCATGGCTGAAGGAGCACGGAGTAAAGCTGTCTTTGCTGATTGATGAAGGCGGCATGATTATGGAGGAACCCATCGGAGGGGTGAAAGGTACCTATGCCATGGTGGGCGTCCTGGAGAAAGGATATGGGGATCTGCGCTTTATCGCAAAGGGAAAGGGCGGGCATGCTTCCGCTCCTGGAAAGAATACCCCTCTGGTGCGTCTGGGCCAATTCATGGCCAGCGTGGAAAAGAAAGATCCCTTCCAAAGCCGTTTCAATCCGACGGTCCTGGAAATGTTCCGCCGCCTTACGCCGAACATGAACTTCGGCATGAAACTCGTATTCGCCAATCTGTGGCTGTTTAAGCCTTTGCTGATTAAACTGATGCCGCTGATCAGCCCTCCGGGTGCTGCTATGCTTCATACCACCATTGCCTTTACCATGGCGAAGGGAGCGGACGGGCTGAATGTGCTTCCTCAGGAAGCCTATGTAACGGCAAATCTTCGGTTTATCCCGCATCAGGGCACAGATGAAAGCATTGACCTGATCCGGAAAAGAGCTGAAAAGTTCGGCCTTCAGACCGAGGTGATTTATAAGGACTATCCCTGCCCCGTGGTTGACTATCAGGCGGAAGCATTCCGCAGGGTGGAGGAGACGGTGCATGAAATCTATCCCGGCGTGGGCGTGAGCCCTTATGTGATGACGGGCGGAACGGATGCCAAATATTATAAAGAGGTATGCGAAAACTGCATTCGATTTGCCCCGCTCTATATCAATAAGCAGCAGTATGAAAGCATCCATGGCCTGAATGAGAACATATCCATCGGCACCCTTCCCAAGGGAGTGGATTTCTATAAGAAGATTATCCGCGGCTAGGCGGACGGAGCGCAATCATTCAAGGACTGAGAAAACGGCGGCGCGCGGCTTCCCATGCTTTTCCGGCGCCGCTGCCTGCCGGAAGGGGAGGATGCAGAGTGAACTGCAATGTGATCCTGGTGCTTGACCGGGAACAAAGAAATATTCTGATGTGCAAAAGAAAGAAACCGCCCTATCAGGGACATTATAATCTGGTGGGCGGCAAGATCGAACCAGGTGAGGATGGATACCATGCGGCCTACCGGGAGTTGTGGGAGGAAACGGCGATTGGCCGGGATGCGATACAGCTGTTCCACATGATGACGCTCTCCTACCCGAAGGAAGGAACGGTTCTTGAGGTTTATGCAGGAACGCTCCTGCAGGATGTGGATATCCATGGTGAAGAAAACCCGCTGCAGTGGATAACTGTGGATGAAAATTTCATGGATACAACACGGTTCGCAGGCCGGGGGAATATTGCTCATATGCTTGCTTATTACTGGGAAGTCGTGGAGAGCGAGAAAGAACAGAGACTAAAATAATAATAATTACTATTTTTGATATTGACAAATACGTTGGGATTGGGTATACTAAGAATCATCAAGGGAACAGGAAACGTTTTCCTTTGCAAAAGTGTTTTTTCATAAGATTCCCAAAGAACAGAAACTGACTGTGGGTAGCGGCATCGGACAGTGGATGCTGCATGATGGGGCTGCTGTTGCTCAAGAAAAGGAGGGTGCATCATGGCAGAATTAAAAGGATCGAAGACCGAGAAGAATCTGGAGACCGCATTTGCAGGCGAGTCCATGGCGAGGAACAAATACACTTATTTCGCTTCCAAAGCGAGAAAAGATGGCTTCGTTCAGATCGCGAACATCTTTGAAGAGACGGCCAACAATGAAAAAGAGCATGCGAAAATGTGGTTTAAGCTTTTGAACGGCGGCATCGGAAGCACGGCGGAATGTCTGGCTGCAGCTGCGGAAGGCGAGAACTATGAGTGGACGGATATGTATGCAACTTTTGCCAAGGAAGCCAGAGAAGAAGGCTTCGACGAGATTGCAAGGCTGTTTGAGGGTGTAGCGGCGATCGAGAAGGAGCATGAGGAAAGATACAGAAAGCTTCTGGCAAATGTGGAAGGCGATCTGGTATTCTCCAAGGACGGAGATGTGATCTGGCAGTGCTCAAACTGCGGACATATCGTAGTGGGCAAGAAGGCTCCTGAAGTTTGCCCGGTTTGTGCACATCCGCAGGCATATTTCCAGGTGAAGGCTGAGAACTATTAATCGAATTTCCGGACAGATATATATTATGAATAAAAAGGCGCCGCATCTGCGGCGCCGATGAGTGAAGAGAGCGTTCTGAATGCGGTTATAGCTTTGGAACGCTCTTTTCGTCACGTTGTTTGTAGATGAAATCATAAAGGTTCATGGACTGAATGAGGGAGGCCACCTCATCAATAGATTTTTTGCCGAACTTTTTCAGAATATTGTGTACCTGCGTTTTGACAGTGGACATTTCCACATGGCGCAGGGCGCAGATCTCCCGGCGGCTCTTTCCGTCAAGCAGGAGGCGCAGGAGTTCCAGTTCTGTCTGGGTGAGTGAAGAGACAATGTTTACCGCAAACAGAAAGCTTGTCTCATAGGATTTTACCCGTTTGAATTCTCCCAGGATCTTGGTGGCCAGCTCCGGGCGAAGCGGGCTGTTGTTATGATAAGCGTTCCGGATGCTTGTCAATACCTCTTCCTGCGGGGCATTTTTCAGGAGATAATCACATACGCCGAGCTGGAAGGCGGTAAAGATCATTTCATCTTCTTCATATACGGTGAGAATGATGATTTTGGGATTGAGGCCGGCATGATAAATCTCTTCCACAGCGCGCAGGCCCGCATCTTTTTTTTCTATTTCAATGTCCATCAGGATCACGTCCGGATGATATTCCAGAGCCTTCTTAACCGCCATCTCTCCGGTTCCCACATCCGCAACGATTTCCATATCGTCGGCGGAAGAGATGATTTTGGCGTAAAGCTGGCGAATCGGTTCCATATCTTCTGCGATCAGCACGCGTATCATTTGGTCTTTCATCGGTATTCCCTCCAGTTTATATGATCAGTTTTGCGAGATTGGGAAGAAGGATGCGGAAAGTGGTTCCTTTTCCTTCCCGGCTTTCCACAGTGATTCTTCCGTTGTGCGCTTTGATAATACGGTATGTCATAGTCAGGCCGATTCCCCAATGTTCCGCTATGGGCTGGGAAGAAAAGAAGGGATCGAAAATGTGAGGCAGATTTTTTTGAGTGATCCCGGGGCCTGTATCGGTAATGGAAAGCGCGATCCAGTGGTCAATGGCCCGCAGGGTGAAGATAAGATGCCTGCGTTCTTTCGGCACATTGTTCATGGCGTCAATGGCATTGGTTACGATGTTGTGCACTGCCTGCTCAAAATAGTTGGCATCCACCATCACTTCAGGAATTTGCCCAGCGGTGCGGATGCTTACCTTGCAGTCCTTCAGGTCGGATGCCATGCGCTCGGTCATCTTCTGAAGCAGGGCTTCCAGGTTCGTGCTTTCCAGAGTGAGCTTGGATGTTTTGGTGCTGCGATGTATGATATCCAGCCGGTCATACAGGTTTTTGCAGCGCTCAGTGATATGCGCCACCTCGCTTTGATTTTCGGGCGCCACCTCCAGCATCTGGATCTCTGCCTGAAGGGCCAGAAGTTCATTCTTCATATAATGGCAGAAAGTCTTTGAAGTGGTGTTGGAGGCATCAATCTGCCTGGACATGGTAAAATCCTTATTATTGATCTTGCGGCTGACTATGGCCAGCATGATGATGCTGGCTCCCATCAGCAGGGCTGCGAAGAACAGATAATAGGGAAAAACCATGTACACGGCTGTATTGCTCAGCAGGGTGAGCGAAGTGTAGCTGGTATAACCGGCGATCTTGGAGTAACGGATCATGTGTTCCGGAATCTGGCCGAACAGAACCATGTAGGAAATCATAATGAGCGTATAGCTGAAGGTTTCTCCATAGGCAAAATATTTAAAATAAGGAAAAGAGTAAATCTGCCGGTTCGCCTGAAACAGGTTCAGGATACTGATCAAAATGAAGATGGTATTTATCAGCATGGTCAGCAGGTGTGTGACATTCAGAAACAGTTTGTACTGCCCGCTGTCCATGATATAGGGATAGAAAAAAATGTACAGGAATTTTTCCGTAAGGGGATCATAGAGAATAAATTCCACAAGCAGCAGGATGCCGATGACTTTCCGATAGGACCTTACCCTGTTGGCCACATTTTTATTCTGGTAAGTCAGAGAGAAAAGGCAGCCGAAAAATATGGTAAGCAGAGAAAACAGATTCATAAATCGGATCAGCATTTCCTTGGAGATGGGAAGGAACATGAGCGTTTTCCAGGTGGTTCTTGGGAGCTGGAAATAATTTTCAAGAATGTTATAGTAACGGACATCTTTGGACAGATACAGGATCATAAGAAGGATGGCCAGGGCATAAAAAAAGACCGTACTCACCAGATATTTCACAGAAGTACGCATATCCCGCTGAACAATCAGGAATAACATGAAAATGATGAATGCGGATAAAAAGTAAAGCATGGCTCCCTCTTTGCGTTGAAATTACCCTAAAAATAAGCTAAACTTGATCTACGACAAGTATGCCATACGATTGTAGGGGGGGCAAGAGGATATGGAGGGAAGTTTGAGAGGGAGTTTCAAAGAGCAGGCGGATGTCTGTTCAGGTGCAAGAGAGATAATGGGAGAAGAAGCGAATTTTCCCTGTCCGTGATTTTATACGCGCGCCAAGGCGCGCAGATGGGAGCGAACATGAAAGATAAGCAAAAAGATCTTCGTGTACGTCATCCGTTCGCCTGGTTTTACTGTGCCTTTTGGTATCTGCTCATCTGTCTGCCTCTTTCTGGCTGTGCGGCCGCGGATGAAGCGGATGAGACGCAGATGACAGTGGCACTGGAAGAATAGGAAACGCTGAACTTCTATATTTGGAGTGATGAAGAGAGCTATGTGCGGCAGGTGACGGAGGCTTATAACATGCTGAAGGGCTGGGAAGCCGTGCGTCTGCATGTGATACCTAATGACGAGCATGAAGAATGGCTTGCCAATTACGATCCGGACTGTGGTGCGGATTTGGTGGGGCTGCGGGGAAATGCCAATCTGGTGGAGATGAAGAGCAAGGGAGCTTTGCTTGGCCTGTCGCAGTATTTGAAAAACGGCGAACTGGATGTGACCGCTTTTGGGAATATGTATAACGAGATCATCTATCAGGGAGAATATTATGCCGTTCCTACCCGGAGCACCTGCTGGGTGCTTTACTATAACAAGGAACTCTTTGATGAGGTGGGCATACCTTATCCAGGTGAAATGACCTGGGAGGAATATCTGGCACTGGCGGAGCAGATGACCTGGGGAGAGGGAGAGGCTCAGGTTTGGGGCGGTTATTTTCCGCCGTGGATATACCATATGAGTGCGATTCAGAGCGGCTACTATCTCCTGGATGATGACCTGGAACCGGTGGAGGAGAGCCTGGAACTTCTGAACCGTTTGTACGAATCCGGAACGCATGTGCCCCATGAGCAGATCAAAGACCGGGGAGATGACTGCAGATATGACTTTGAAAAAGGAAATATCGCGATGATGGTGAACGGAGAATGGCTCGTGAATATGCTGCTGGAAGATGAATCAGCAGGACATTCTGTGCCTGACTGGGACATCGCGCCGCTGCCCGTCCCGGAAGGGGTGGAAGTGGGAACCACGGTGGGGATGTATCAGTTTGCTGCGATCACTTCCACATGTAGCAGGCCGGACGAAGCCTTTGAGTTCCTCACCTTTCTCAGCGGGCAGCAGGGAGCGGAAATCTATGCGAGAAATGCGGTCATACCTGCATTTTCCAGCGATGAGATTGTAGAAATCTACGCTGAGGCTTCCGGAACGAAACATTCTGATATCTTCTTTGATGCAAAAAAGATTCAGGAACAGCCCATGTGGTATGGATATGACAGGCTGCTCAGCATGTTTAAGGAATATGCTGATAAATATTTGTCCGGAGAAGACAGCATTCGGCATGTGATGGATGATTTTGAAGAAGAGCGACGAGAGGTACTCAGGCCGTCCGCATAAAATGTGCGGCGGCCTTTTTGCATGCGGAAAGCAGATGGAATTGTGTTCGCCGCAGGGTGTGACAAAATTTGCTATTTATACAGATAGCACAAAAATTGGAAGGAACCTTAGTGAAGCGGCTGCGGATTCCGGCAGCGCGGACAGCGAAGAGAAGATCGTTCTGAACTTCTATGAGCATTCTGATAACGAGAAAGTGGCAAACCTGCAGGCGGAAGCTTATATGGCGGCACATCCCAATGTACAGGTTAATGTTTCCATTATTGCAAATGACGACTATGACGATAAAATCAAGGTAATGCTTTCTGGCGGCGCTGATGTTGACGTAATGTGGATAAGAGGCGGAGACCAGGTAAGACAGATGGCAAACGGCGGCGCGCTGCTGGCGCTGGATGATCTGATGGCTGCCAATGACGTGAACTTTGAAGATTACGGACAGATGGGTGAAGCATATCAGACCGGCGGCAAGACCTACGGACTGTGCACCACCAAGTCCTGCTGGCTGCTGTGGTACAACAAGGATCTGTTTGACGCTGCTGGCGTTGACTACCCGATTGACCTTACCTGGGATGAGTACGCAGATCTGTGTGCACAGCTGAACACGGATGAACTCAGGGGCGGTATTGCTGTAAACTGGATCATGAATACCGGAGCGGCTGCGGTAGGTGAGTATCTGACAGATGAGAACCTGACCAGAACCAAAGAATATGTGGAATTCCTGAACAGAATCTACAACGAAGATCAGTCCAACATGAGCCTGGAAGAGATGTCCGGTTCCTTCGATGTAAACGCGATTTTCGCAGAAGGAAACACTTATATGATGCTGAACGGCGACTGGACCTTCCTGCTCTTCCCCGATTCCGATCCCCAGTTCGAGTGGTGCGCAGCTCCCCTGCCGCACTTTGAGGATGTAGAACTGAACAGCACCGTTGGTTCCACTGCGGCTTACTGTATCAATGCCAAGACAGAACATCCGGAAGTAGTATTTGACTTCATCAAATTCTGTAACTACAGCGAAGAAGGCGCGAAGATTTATGCGGAGAATGCATCCGTTCCTGCATATCCCAGCGAAACGGCTCTGGAGACCTATAAGCAGAGCGTAACCACACCGGGTACGGAATATGTATTCGATGCAGTGGTTAACAGCGAAGATGGCAACGAAGATTACTACAATGAGTTGAAGGAAGCGTATAAAGCTGAAATCACCGAGTATCTGATTGGAAACTGCACCATCGACGAGGCATTTGATAACTTTAAGGCGAGAAGAGAAGAGATTAGCAACAAATAAGATGGAATGACAGTTGATGCCCGGCGTTTCAGCTAGCTGGAACACCGGGCATTCATATGAAAGGATACGGGAGGTGTGATCATGGTTGCAAATGTGGCAAAAAAGAAAAGTAGCCGCCTTAACAGAAGAGAGTGGATGGCCGGATATCTGTTCCTGCTCCCGAACTTTATAGGCTTTCTGGTCTTTACCGGAATTCCGGTAATCATGGGCTTTATTATCAGCCTGACCGACTATACGGGATTTGGCAGCGCGAACTTTGTGGGATTTGACAACTATCTGAAGATGTTCACGGACAGCGATTTTAAGATCGCACTGCAGAACAACCTGTTCTATTCCCTGACCAGCGTTCCGCTTACCATTCTGTTTGCACTGCTTCTTGCGCTGATGCTGAACAGGAAGATGTTTGGAGGAAGCGCATTTCAGACGATTTATTTCTTCCCCAACCTGACATCCATGGTTGCGGTAGGCTGTGTATGGCTTCAGATTTTCGACAGCAAAAAAGGACCGGTCAATCAGTTCCTGATGAATGTACTTGGAATTGACAACCCGCCAAAATGGTTCTGGGGAACCTCAACGGCATTGCTTACGGTTGTAATCGTAGTTGTATGGAAACAAGCAGGCTATTATATGATTATGTTTATGGGAGGCCTGAAAAATATTCCCAGCCATCTGTATGAAGCGGCGAAGATTGACGGGGCTAATTCCTGGCAGGCGTTCTGGAATGTGACCTGGCCGATGCTTTCACCCACCACTTTCATGGTGACGATTCTGACCTTCATCGCTTCCTTCCAGGTATTCGATATTATTAACGTAACAACGGAAGGCGGGCCAGGAAGGGCGACGCAGGTTTTGGTTATGCGTATCTATCAGGAAGCGTTTAAATACGGAAGAATGGGATATGGCGCGGCAATTGGTTATTTCCTGTTCCTGATCATTTTCATCATCACGTTGATCCAGTGGCGGGGACAGAAGAAATGGGTTGTAGAGTAAGGAAGGGAGAAGAGCTATGAAGGTAAAAAAGAAAAGAAAGATCAAGCCCAGCGATATTATTCTCTTTCTGATCGCTCTTGCGGTTGCCTATATTATGATTGTTCCTTTTGTTTGGATGCTGAGCGCTTCTTTTAAGCTGAAAACGGAGATTTTCTCGGTTCCGATTAAATGGATTCCTGAGACCTTCCATCTCGATAACTATCGCAGTATTGTGGAAGAAATTCCGTTCCCGCTGTATTTCTTAAATACGGCCAAGATCACCATTATCATTACGATTTTGCAGGTGATCACTTGTTCCATGGCTGCGTATGCGTTTTCCAAGCTGCGTTTCCCTGGAAGGGATACGTTGTTCCTTGCTTATCTGGGAACAATGATGGTTCCGTGGCACGCGATCATGATCCCTCAGTTCATCGTGATTCAGAAACTGGGTCTGTATGATAACCATCTGTCCCTGATTCTGACAGGAGCGTTCAGCGTATTCGGCGTATTCATCCTGAGGCAGAATATGTTGAGCATACCGGACAGCTTGGGAGAAGCGGCCAAAATTGACGGGTGCGGGCCCGTAGGAATCTACGCGAAGGTGATTTTGCCGTTGACCAAGAATGGTCTGGCAACGCTGGTTGTGCTGACCTTTAACAATGTGTGGAACGATTACATGGGTCCTATGATCTACCTGGACAAAGAGGCAAACCGCACCATCCAGCTTGGACTGGCAACGTTCAAGAGAGAATTTGACACCAACTACGGTGCGATCATGGCAGGTACGGTGGTATCCCTGATTCCGGTGGTAATCATCTATATCATCGCCCAGAAGTATATCGTTGACGGTATCGCTTATTCCGGCGTAAAGGGATAAGGAGCGGATTGGCAGGAGCATGCCGGTTCGGATAAATAGAATGAAATAAAGGGCGAAAATGGCGCGGGCTGTTTTCGCCCTTTTTTCTGCCCGCCATAGGGCGGGCATACTGCCATAGGGCGGGCATACCGTCATGAGGACGGTCCTATCGCATTCATAAATAGGGAGGGCTTGAGAATGTATATTTCATTAAACGGAGAATGGAAGGTAAATCATGTGCCGTTCAAAAGCGAGATAGGAGAGATCCTGTCCGACCATTTTGTGCCGGAAGGATGGCTTACTGCGCAGGTGCCGGAAGATATCCATACAACCCTGCGAAGAGAAGGGTTTCTGCGGGGACATGTGTATAATAAAGAAGAAGGAGAAGATGCTTGGGTTGAAGAGAGGGACTGGGTATATTATAAGGAATTCTATATTTCGCCGGAAGAGCTGGGAGAAGGGGAATGCCAGCTCACCTGCCAAGGGCTGGATACCTTCTGTGACCTGTATCTGAATGGAAAGCTGTTGGGCCATGGGCAAAATATGTTTCGGACGTTCCGGAAGGAGATCGGAGAGACCATAAAGCGGGGGGATCGCAACGTCCTGGTGATCCGTTTCTATTCCCCGTCCGAATATGTGAAGGATATGGATGAGAAGGGAATTTTCTCCATCACTACCAGTGACCGGATATTTGCAAGGAAGGCTCAGATGAATTATTCCTGGGACTTCTGCGGCAGGACGGTGACCTGCGGTATCTGGAAGGATATCGGAATTGAGATGCGCGAAGGCGTGAGGCTGGCGCCGTATTATCTGTATACAGAGGCATTGGAGGACGGAAGGGCTCTGGTGGCTGTGGAAGCGGGAGCGGACTGCCCTGCGGGCATGGAGCTGGACGGATGCTGCTATAGGGCGGAATTGATGCTGGACGGGCATAGAGCAGCCGAAGCGGAGCTCGCCTGCGGGACGGCAGGAGAGCGCAGAAAACTGATGCTGGCGGTGGATGGGCCGAAGCTGTGGTGGCCCAGGCCTTACGGAGAGCAGACGCTGTATGACTTCAGGCTTACTTTGATGAAGGACGGGCAGGTTCTGGACGAGAAGCGGCAGAAATTCGGAATCCGGACGATAGAGATCAGAAAGAAGCAGCAGCCGGATGGAAGATCCTTCCAGTTCGCAATAAACGGCAGGGAGATTTTTGTCAGGGGAGCGAACTGGGTTCCCTCCAGGATGATTTATACGGATATTCGCAGGGAGGAGACGGCATACCTGCTTGATCGGGCGGCAAAAGGCAATCTGAGCATGCTGCGAATCTGGGGAGGCGGGATCTATGCAGATCCGAGCATGTACGAACTGTGCGATGAACTGGGCATTCTGCTGTGGAATGATTTCATGTTTGCCTGCGGAATCTATCCTCAGGATGAAGCGTTCCTGGAAAATGTGAAAGAAGAGGCGGAAGAGGTGATCTGTCGGTACCGTAATTATACCTGTCTGGCGGTCTGGGCGGGGGACAATGAGAACGGTCAGGCCTATGGATGGGCGGGCAGGGATTATGAATTCCAGAAGGATAAGATCAGCAATCAGGTATTGAAGGAAGCCTGTGCCAGATTGGATCCGCACCGCCATTATCTCCCCACGTCCCCCTGCAGTCCGGATGAGGAATATAAAGGAGGCGACAATCCCTCCTCCCCCTACCAGGGCGACCAGCATATTTATATCATGTCCGCGGATCCAGGTGTGAACGCCTACCGGGATTACGGCAAAAACTATTATAAAAGGATCCTTGGCTTCAGGCCCCGTTTCATGAGTGAATTCGGCTTCATCAGCCTTCCGGAGAAGGACACATATTACCGCTATAATTTCCGCAGAGAAAGGCTGCGCCATCCGGAGGAACTGATCAAGCTGCTTCCCTCCTGCAAAAAGTACCTGGAAGCAGCGGATATGGATCGGGCGATTTATTACAGCCAGCTGTTTCATTCCATGGCACTCAAGTATTGGATCGAATACTTCCGCAGCCTGAAGGGAACCTGTGAAGGAACGCTGTATTGGAAATTCAACGATCCGCTGGCGGACAGCCCGGAAGATTATATGTTCCCGTCCCATATGTGCTCGATTGATATGTATGGCAACACAAAAATGGCCTATTATTACACACGGCGCGCCTATGAAGATTTCCTGCTCCTGAGCGTGGAAGAGGGAGAGGGATGCAGGGTTTATGCAGTGAACGAACTGCTGCAGGGAAAGAAAGGGACGCTGGTGGCGGAACGGAAGGACTTCTATGGAACCAGCCTGTGGAAGCAGGAGTGGGATTGTTTCGCCGGGGAAGATGCCGCCACACAGCTGGCAGTCCTTTCAGCAGAGGAATGCCATACGGAAAGGCCTTTCCAGGAATATCTGAAACTCACCTTCCTTACGGAAGAGGGCAGCTATGAGAACCGCTATTATTATGCGGATATCAATGAGGATGATAGGATAGAACTGCCTGCCGCCCGCCTGCAGGCTGAAGGACGGCGCAGCGGGAAGAATGAGCTGACGGTCTGCCTTCATGCGGATCGGTTTGCGCGGAATGTACGGATGAACCTTCTGGATGTCAGAGCGGATTACAGCGACAATTATTTTGATATGGATGCGGGCAGCACAAAGGAAATCCGGATCCAACTGCCTGCACATCTTACCTGGCGGGAACTTGCAGCCAAGACGCTGTATGTGGAAGCACAGAATCAGGAACGTTTTGTTCTGCCTCTGTGCAGGATGCGGGAGGGCTGAGCAGCCCTGCCCGCCATCCGCAATCAAGCTTTCACATCCGTGCGTTTCAGGTATTGGATTCCTGCGGTGAGGAAGAGAAGGACGAAGAGAAAACAGCTGATGTAGAAAAGAGGGGCCTGGCCGGAGAGCATGTCTTCCTGCCGGTTGGCATTCATGCCCAGAAGCATTAAGGAATACGGGAAACAGAGCCCATAACCGGCGCTGGAGACGACCACTCCGAAGACCCCTGCCAGAAGAGCGATGGCAATCGGAAGGGCAAAGCTGCGCCAAACTGCAGAGAGAAGCAGCTGCAGGGCGGCAATGGCCAGCCCTCCGATACATCCGCGCAGCAGCCAGAAGAGGATCTGGGCAGGCGGTAAGCCAGGAAGGCCGATCAGAAGCCCGATTATCAGATACAGGCAGCCGATCCACAGCTGCGTCGCCAGGGTGATGGCGGCGATGGCCAGAAATTGGGACATATAGAGCGTGGATATGGGAATGGGAGAAGTAAACAGCGCATTTCTGTTATGGTTAAAATTCTCCAGCCGCCACAGATAGGAACAATAGACGGCGATCAGGGGCGGAAAGAAGAAGTTGGAATAAAACAGCGTCACCTGGGTCCAAAGGCTGTACCATTGAGAGGTAAGGATTTCGAGGTTCTGCAGATAATTGAAACAGCCCATGACCGCGCTTATGACAGGAAGGATCAGGAATACGATCCAGATAAACGAACGCCTCAGCTTGATGAGCTCAGCGCGTATACAGCGAAACAACATGATTCAGACCTCCTTTTTCAGAAACAGACGTTTTCCCACAAAATACAGCACAGCCGCAGCTACGAGAAAACAGGCGAAATATCCCCACCGAAAGGGAACCGCATAAAAATAGGTGACACGAGCCTGCTCGTCATACATGGAAGAGAAAGGCATGCCAATCAGATAATATCCCCACGGAACCGCAGCTGCCAGATCGCCGATTGGGAAGAAGGCAGAAAACAGGCCCACAAGACTTCCCAGAAGCCCGATGAAAAGTGGAATCAGCTGATTGGAGAGCATCAGGGAGCAGACCAGCTGCATCAGGAACAGGACGAAACTGACGAGAAACAACACACCTATGAAAATCAGGAAATACTTGGTGGGAAAGGGCTGCGTAAAGGACAGCATCTTCCCCAAAAAGAGCATGGTCAGAGCTTCCAGGACCGTCAGGAGCAGAATATAAAGGGCGCCAAGCAAAAGCTTGATATGGAAAAGAGAGTGTTTCTGCTGCATGGTACACAGGAGCTTGTAGGTATTGCCTTTATTTTCCGCATCACAGATCCGGCTTGCCAGGGCCGCCAGAATCAGGGGCAGGAAAATGGTGTTGTACATCGTGTAGTGGAAAAGCACGGTATAGTAACCGCTTCCGGATACTTCCGGTTTACGGAGATAGCTGTTGGTTGCACACAGCATAAGCAGCGCGAAAGGAACGCTGACGGGCAGCAGCCACAGCAGCCGGTGTCTGATTTTATATAGTTCTGCGCGAAAGAGCCTCATTATAAGCTCACCTTCCTTCCTGTCAGATCCAGGAAAATATCCTCCAGGGTCTGCTGCTGTTCTTCAATGCGTAAAAGACCGATGCCGGAAGCGGACAAACCGGTCATGAGTGCGGCCAGTTCCTCGTCGGGCATATCCCGGAAGGCCAGAACATCATCCTGCAGAACACAGGAAATCTTCCGTGCGGTCAGATACCGGAAGGCGGCTTTATTGTCCAGCGTGCGAAGCCGGATCTGCTTTCGGCTGTGTTCATATAAATGGGCCAGGCTGTCCTGAAAGATCAGGCAGCCCCGGTCAATGATGCCGGTATGAGTGGCCATCTGATCGATTTCACTGAGCAGGTGGCTGGAAACCATAACGGTCATGCCATATTTTTGGGGGAGGGAGCGTATGAGTTCGCGCATCTCCTGAATGCCTGCGGGATCCAGGCCGTTGGTGGGCTCATCCAGAAGGAGAAGGCGCGGCCTTCCCAGAAGGGCAGCGGCCAGCCCCAGGCGCTGCTTCATGCCGAGGGAATAGTGGCCGGCTTTCTTGTGCTGTTGTTTTTCCATCCGCACGATGCGCAGCACTTCATCGATCTGCGCCGGAGGAATCTGCTTCAGCAGGCAGACGATTTCCAGGTTTTCTCTTCCGGTAAGATGTGCATAATAGGAAGGAGATTCGATGAGGGAACCGGTTTCCTGAAGGATTTGCAGCCGGTTTTGTGCGTTCATTACATTCCCCAGGATTTTCACCTGCCCTTCATTGGGCTTTACCAGCCCCAGGAGCATTTTCATCGTGGTGCTTTTGCCCGCCCCGTTGGGGCCGAGGAAGCCGTAAATGCTTCCTTCCGGGATCTTCAGATCCACATGGTTCACACAGGGCGTCTTATGATATTCTTTGGTCAGATTCTGTGTTTTTACGGCGTATGCCATGATTCCCTCCATTCCGGAACGTGAGTGCGCGGTGAAGCCCGTAAATTTTCCCGTCCCTTCTTTCATTCCCGGCGCTGATGAGGCCGGCTTTGCTGTTTTGATTCTTCTGTAGCTTACCAATTCTCCCTTAATCGCCGATGAAGCCTACCTTACTTTTACCTTAAATTTTCCCCTGCGCTATGGCAGGATGGGAAAGGGACGGATATAATTAAGAAAAAACGGTGCCGCCCGTGCAAAATCCCCCAAAGGGGTGCTGCCTGTGCGGCGGAAAAGAGAAGAAAATGAACAGTATATATGACAGCAGATTATTGGTGGTGGATGACAACGAGGAACTGTGCAAAATGCTTCTGGACATGCTGACAAGAGAGGGGTATCGTTATGTGGCCGCTGCGGGAACCTGTGCGGAGGCAATGGCCTATTTCACGCCGCAGGATACGGCGCCGGATCTGATTATTCTCGATATCAATCTGCCGGACGGAGATGGATTCTGGCTGATGCAGCGGATCCGGATGATATCCCAGGCTCCGGTGCTGTTCCTGTCAGCCAGGGATGAGGACAATGACCGGCTTCTCGGGCTGGGATTGGGGGCGGACGATTATATGACCAAGCCGTTCCTGCCGAAGGAATTGCAGCTGCGGATCAATGCGATTCTGCGCAGAACGTATTTTCCGCCTGTCAGACAGATACAGACGGAGGGAAGCATATGGCTGGGAGGGAAGCAGGTGGATCTGAATGCAGGAACGGTAAAGGACGGACAGGGGGTTCTGACACTGACCGCAAAAGAGCTCGCCATCCTGAAGAAGCTGTATGAGAACAGGGGGAATATTGTCACCTTTGATGCCCTATGCAATACGGTATGGCAGGATGAGTATTATGGCTATGAGAATACATTGATGGTTCATATCCGCAGGCTGCGGGAGAAGATTGAGGAAAACCCTTCGGCGCCGCGCTGGCTGCTGACGGTGCGGGGACTGGGGTATAAGCTGGAAAGGGAGCCGTAGATGAAGAGCTTATTCAAAATATACAGGCGTTATATTTTCTCTGCCGCAGGAATCACGGCAGTGGTGTTGTTTGTAAATTTGGCGGTTCTGGCATGCACCGGCATTTATTTTCAGGTTCAGAACCAGACAGAGCTGGAAACGGTGGGCAGAGGACAGCTGCAGACGGTCGCTTCCTGCCTGCTGGATGATGGAAGCGGCGGAAGGCGTATGGGCGAGGAAGGGTATGCTTATCTGGAAAGCACCGATGCATGTTTCGCTTTCTGGCTGGATGAAGAAGGGAACAGAGCATGGAGCTGGCAGGTTCCGGAAGAAATTCCTGAGCACTTTTCCATCGGCCAGATCGCTTCTTTCAGCCGCTGGTATCTGATGGATTATCCGGTACATGTCTGGAACACGGAAGGCGGGCTCCTTGTAATCGCAAATGAAAAAGACAGCGCGGCGAAATATATCGTAGAGTTTTCGCCGGATTCTCTTCGGAATGTTCCAGCTTTTCTTCTGATTATCCTGCTGTCCAACCTGCTGCTGATTTTTCTGCTGGCGGTTCTGTCCGGATACCGGATGTATGCGGCCCTGCGCCCGGTGGTATATGGGCTGGAACGGCTGGAAAAGGGACAGAGGGCCGCGGTGCCGGAGAGAGGGATCGCGGAGGAACTGAACCGGAAGCTGAATCAGGTTTCCAAGATCCTGGAAGAACAAAGGGAGAATCTGACGAAAAGGGATACTGCGCGCACAGAATGGATCGCCGGTGTATCCCACGATATCCGCACGCCCCTATCCATGGTGATGGGATACGCGGACAATCTGGAAAATGACCTTTCCCTTCCGGAAAGGCCGCGGAAAGAGGCCGCCATCATTAAGGAACAGAGCCTGAAAATCAAGACGCTGATTGAGGATCTGAATCTGACCTCTAAGTTGGAATACCATATGCAGCCCCTGCGTGCGGAAGAATATATGCCGGCTGCCCTTTTGAGAAAAATTGTGGCCTCCTATCTGAATCAGGAAATAGAAGGCCATGAACTGGATCTGGATGTTTCAGATGAACTGGAAGGCGTGATGATGCTTGGAGATGTGAGGCTGCTGACCAGAGCCCTGCAGAATCTGATCGGCAACAGCATCCGGCACAACCGAACGTGCAGGATTCTGGTGAGCGGAACCGTGGAGACGGAGGACGGCGTCCGCCTGTGCAGACTCAGCGTGCGTGATGACGGAAGCGGCATTCCTAAGGCGGTACAAAGTGTGCTGGAGGGAAAAGGGCAAAAGGGAGGGCCTCATGTCTGCGGCCTTCGTATCGTGATGCAGATCGTCCGGGCTCACGGAGGAAGAATGGAGATTTCGGAAGACGGAAGGGAAGTTGATATGATCCTGCCGGTATACGGAACGCTGGAGGAACGGAAGAAAAGAGCCGGAAAAAAGAAATGGTGGGAGATCCTGTGGTATGGGGAAGGCAGATGAATTCTGCCAGGTAGCGACCACGCCATGTATGGGCCGCCTCCTTCGCCCCGCCTGCTGTCCCCCTTCCTGTGAGCCGGGGTGTTCTTCTTTAGGGGACGCTTTTGCTCCGTTAAAAACGCAGCGGTACATAACGCGCCAAAGAACGGCGCGTAAATACCGGCGTTTTTAAAGGCCCCTAAAGAAGAACACCCCGGCTCACAGGAAGGGGGACAGCAGGTGGGGTGAAGGAGGCGGCCCATACATGGCGTGGTCGGAATATAAGCATAAAAGAGAATAGAAAAAGGAACTGTCACATGCATTCATGCGACAGTTCCTCGTGGCCGCTAAATTAGAACATCTATTGCGGACGATTCAAGATTACTGGGGAATCACGTTGACAGCGCGGATCTTCTTGCTGTCTCTCGGATCAGCTTCCGTATCAAACGTTACGGCCTGACCTTCCTGCAGAGTCTTGAAGCCGTCAACCTGAATAGAAGAATAATGTACGAATACATCCTCTCCGTTGTCTGCATTGGTGATGAAACCATAGCCCTTCTCAGCGTTGAACCACTTAACTGTACCGTTGCTCATGAGGTACCTCCTTAAAAAATAAGATAAGAAAATTAATTGACAATACACCCCGATCTATACGGGAATGTATCAGTTCACAAATCCATCTCCGATTCCTTCTCCCGATATAAGGTGAGATAAAAAAATCACATATTTTTGTAAATCTTCGACGCGCCAAAGATTTACAAAAATATGTGAAATCATGGAATCGTTTGGAATACAACTTCATAATAGCGCGGTTTTTTGAAAATGTCAAGAACGATTTTTAGAAAAACGGGTTGCTGTTTCGCCCTTTGTTTTCCTGCGCACCGGCCCTGCGATTCCCCCCTGCCTCTTGCCTTTCCATGCAGGCTGGCCTGGGATCGTCCCGGCAGGATTTCCTTTCCGCTGTCCCTCTGAGCCATGGAAGGCCCTGCCGCATTTCTTTTTCCGCAAACCATTTCAAAAATTGGCTGTTTCTAAACGCTGCAGACGGAAAGTCCTCACGCATGGCGGCTAAACTCCGCCCTTGCGGGCGTCGGACAACGCCGCCAGGGCGTGCGTGGGAACTTTCCGTCCGCAGACGCTAAGAAACAGTCTCCATGCTGCCCGCCTCTTCCATATCCATGTTCCAAGATTCCAAATGAGGAAATGCGATTTTTTCGGCAAGCGTGACAATCCGTGCGGAGGCATCCGGGCGGATCTGTTTTTGCTGATTTGCGATCATTGCATCGCATGCCGGGCGGTTGGACAGCAAATCCAGGGCGCCGGTCAATTCGGCGCGTGAGGTACGGCATAGCAGGCTCATGCCCTGCTCGCTGAAGAAATTCGCATTGTATGTTTCGCATCCGGGAATGGCTGCGGTATGCACGATGGGGACGCCGCATACTGCAGCTTCCGTAGTGGATAGACCGCCCGGCTTTGTGACGAACAGGTCGGCTGCCTTCATATATTCTGCCATATTGGATGTAAAGCCGAGAACCGTCACATTTGGAGCGGCGTTTTTATGTGATTCCTCATACAGCGGCTGATTGGATCCGCAGACCACGATCAGTTCTGTATCTTTGCTTCCTGCAACTTCTTCGATCAGTATTCGGATTGCCTTTTTTATTTTTCCTCCGCCCATGCTGCCGCCGGCTGCAAGAATATATTTTTTGTCCGGCGCAAGCCCAAGGCGCCTGCGGAGTTGCGCTTGGCTTTCCTTTTGGGAAAAGCTGCTTTGTACCGGAATGCCGAGGGGATATATTTTTTCAGCGGGCAAACCGCAGTCTGCAAATGCTGTTTTAAGACGGGGGGACGGGATGATATAAGCATCGCAGTCCGTCTCTTCCGTAAACGGAATGCAGACATAATCTGTGGCTACAAAAACAGTCTTTGGAAGATGTATTCCCTGATGTTTCATGTAGGTCAGAATTTCAGCCGGAAACAAATGCAGTGCGATGATAATGTCAAAATGGTTTCGCTCCAGGTATTCCCGCATGGAAGGAACCATGCCGCGATTGGCGTAGTAAACGGGGGAGAGGACGGGAAGACGTCTGTATAATTGCCCCGCGCCGTAAAGCGCGCCAAATATTGCGGGCGTTTTCTGGACAATGCCGATATAGAGGCTGTTGATCCCTTTCGCCAGCCGTTTGCTGTGCAGTGTATAGGGATTGAACATCGTTACGCGATGCCCCCTGCGCTTCAGTTCCTCTGCAATGGCTGTTCCTGCGGCATTATGCCCGCCTCCTGTTCCGCATGATAGTATTAAAACATCCAAACAGTTTCACCTCCAAACGCGTTCGCTTTTCTTTGCTGATAAAAAGACGTATAAGGACGGCTGCGGTGATTATGAGGAAACCGAGAACGGCCGCCTGATCTTCGACCTCACGGAACATGGTTATGAGAGAGAATATGTAAGAAAAAATTGTGCGGTAAAAATTGGGCGTGATCTTCAGCACGGTCGAAAATGTGATGAAGAAAAACGCGAGGATGAGCAGGGAATCTGCTGCGGGGAACAGGACGGCCAGGCATCCGAAGGTAACGGCGATGCCTTTGCCGCCGCGAAATCTGTAAAACAGCGGAAAAATGTGTCCGATTACCGGTGCGGCGATTACAAGGGCCGTGGCGAAAGGATGGGAGCTGCCAGCGGTTCCATAATGCATATACAGAAATATCGGGAAAAATCCCTTTAACAGGTCAAATATCAGCGTCAATAAACCACACCAGAAACCGCCGTACAAAAAGGCGTTTGCGGTTCCCGGGTTATGATCTTTGCTTAAATCAAGCATATTGTCTTTTTTGAACAGTTTGGCAAATATTCGGGCGTACAGCACACTGCCGGACAGATAGCCCAGGCAGATAAAAACAGCTGACGAAAACATGATGTCACCTCATAGGAAGTCTCAAAGACTCTTTTTTGATTGCTCGGATCCAGGGGTGCCGATAGAACGTGATACACGGTTCAGCGCTGCCTGACCGGCTCTCCGGCTGTAGGAATACAGCAGACGGACAGAAGAAACACCGCACTGTACAAATATATCATATACAGCATGAAAATCAAGAGCCCTTCAAAGCGGGCGGCTGCTTACGCCCTCAAAGCGCGCAGTTGCCGGCTTTTGGGAAAGATGGTAAAATTTACAGGAAAATATGAGGATAAAGGTTGTCTGCCTGGGAGGCTTACGGGAGGGATGAAAAAGAATCGTCCTGTACAATTCCTTCCACAGGGGCTATGTTTGATAGAAGGATAAGACCGAGGATCATATCCGGTCGTATATCGTTTATTCAGAATGGGAGGAAGAGGAATGGAGAACACTTTTTTTCAGGATCGGGAAGGGCGGCCTTTCATGCCGGTGGGGCTGCAGGCGCATAATTCTTCCAGCGGAACGCCGCTGATCCGCCGGGCGATCGAAGCGATACGGCTGTATGGGGGCAACTGTCTGGAAGCGCCGGTATATTGGTATCGAATAGAGCCTCAGATGGACAGGTACGAGATGGATCTGGTGAAAGAGCTGGTGGATGAAGCCAGGGAAGCGGGGCTGCATCTGATCCTGCTGTGGTTCGGAATGAGCAAAAACGGCCATCCCAATTATGCGCCGGAGTATGTGAAGCTGCAGCCGGAACTGTACCGGTTGGCGATCGGGGCGGACGGAGCGCCGGTGGCATCCCTGTCGCCGCATTGCAGGGAGACTTTGGAACGGGATAAGAAGGCCTTTGTGAAGCTCATGGAGTTTCTGAAGGAGTATGACCAGGATAGCAGGACAGTGCTGGCAGTTCAGATTGAAAATGAGATGGGCTATGCAAACACGGATATGGATTATTCGATGCAGGCTCAGATGGATTATGAAAAACCGGTGCCGGAAGCGCTTGAAGGGATCTTTTTGGAGGACAGCGGGGCGGAAAGCGTGGGGCCGGAAGCCTGCGATTGGAAGCGGCAGTTTGGACGGCATGCGCATGAAGCATTTTCGGCCTGGTATCATGCCTGTTATGTGAACGAGATCGCGGCAGCGGGAAAGGCTGTCTATCCGCTGCATCTGTATACGAATGTGATGGTGGGAGAGACAGGATATGAAGAAGCGGGCAAGTGTTATAATGCCGGAGCGGCGGTAGGCCGCGTGCTGGATATCTGGAAGGCAGGCGCACCGCAGCTGGATCTGATCGGGCCGGATATCTACAATCAGAACCGGAGAGAATACATGCGGATATGCGACGCCTATACAAGGGAGGACAACCCGCTGTTTATTCCGGAGTCGCCGGTCTACGGAGAGGCCAATGCCATGAATATGCTGCTGGCCGCAGCGGACTATGGGGCGATCGGCCTCTGCTGCTTTGGGGCGGAAAGCGCTTTGGATGAGAAGGGGGAACTTCGTCCGGAATGCAGGGATATGGCGCTCACTATGAAGACAGTGGCCGGGATGGCGCCTTTGCTGATTCGGTACAGGAATACGGGACGGGTGCATGCGATTGCGGAAGAAGAATTTGAGGGCAGCAGATATCTGAAGCTGGACAAGTACCATGTGATCGCCCATTTCAGCCGCTCGCTTACGATGAATTATGGTTATACGCAGGATGTAAAGTCAGAGGAAGGGAAAAAGAAGCTTCAGGTCAGGGGCCGGGCGCTTTTGGTGCAGACCGGAGAGCACGAATTCTATCTGGGAGGGGCAGGCGTGGCCCTGGATTTCATCAGAAGGCCGGAGCCGGAAGAGGAAGATTCCTATTGCCAGCTGTCTTCGAGGATGAGCACGCAGCTGAATTTCCTTTCTGTGGAAGAAGGGCATTTTGAAGGGGATAGATGGGTAAAGGATCAAGACAGGAACGGGGATGAGACGAATTTTTCCCAATACGTTCTGGAAGGACAGATTATCCGCATCCGGCTGAATCCCAATACGGGGAAAGGCCTGATGCATGAGGAAGGAAACGGAGAGACGGATCTATGGTTATAAAGCTTCCGCAGGAGGTGCGGACAATCCTTCATACATTGCAGCGGGCGGGATATGAAGCCTATGCGGTAGGCGGCTGTGTACGGGACAGCCTGCTGGGCCGCACGCCGGAGGACTGGGATATTACGACCCAGGCAAAGCCGGAAGAGACCAAGGCTTTATTTAGCCGCACCATCGACACGGGCATCCAGCACGGAACGGTGACGGTGATGATGCACGGCAGAGGGTATGAGGTGACGACCTATCGGGTGGACGGAGAATATGAGGACGGCAGACATCCGAAGGAAGTGGCCTTTACCGCGGAACTGAAGGAGGATCTGCGCAGGCGCGACTTTACGATCAATGCCATGGCTTATAACGAAGAACAGGGCCTTGTGGATGCTTTTGGAGGAAAAGAGGATCTGAAGGCAGGGATCATCCGATGTGTCGGTGATCCGGACGAGCGTTTTACGGAAGACGCGCTGCGGATTATGCGGGCCGTTCGTTTCTCCGCCCAGCTTGGGTTCGTCATTGAGGAGAGAACCAAGTCCGCCATCCGCGGCCATGCATCCAGGCTGAGCCAGGTGAGCGCGGAACGGATTCAGGTGGAACTGACCAAACTGCTGGTCAGCCCTCACCCTCAGTTTTTGCGCACGGCCTGGGAAAGCGGAATCACTGCCCAGATACTTCCTGAGTTCGACCGGCTGATGGAACTGAGGCAGAATCATGAGAACCATTCCTATCGTGAAGGGGAACGCACGCTGTGCGCCATGCAGGCTGTCCGGCCGGAACGCTGTCTGCGCCTGGCCATGCTCTTGCATGATATTGGGAAACCCGTCTGCCAAGACGCGGATGAAAGGGGAAATGCGTCCCATGAGGGGCATGCGTCCGTTTCCGCTTCCATGGCCAGGGATATTCTGAAAAGGCTGCGCTATGACAATGCTACCATAGAGTTGGTCTGCCGTCTCGTCACATGGCATGATGCAAAGATCGGGTTGGAAAAAAGGGCAGTGCGCAAAGCAGCTTCCAAGATGGGGCCGGATCTGTTTCCTCTGATTCTGGAAGTAAAGGCCGCAGATCTGGCGGCTTGTAGGGATGAGCGCAGACAGGATGAAGAAAACAGCCTGGAACGCCTGAAGGCTCTCTGGGAAGAGATCAGCCGGGAAGGAGCACCTCTGACCCTGAAGGAACTGGCTGTCACGGGGAGCGATCTGATCCGGCATGGAATGAAGCCAGGTCCGGCGCTGGGAGAGACGCTGAACGCTCTCCTTGAGATTGTTCTTGAAGAACCTGAGAAAAATACGAAAGAATATTTGCTCGCAAACCTTCCGAAAGAAACATAAGTTGCGTTTCCTTCTCATAAGATAGGTAATACCTACGGGATGAACGGATGCCAAGAAATGCGGTGTAATTCCCGACAGGCCCCGGGATGAGAGGGAGGAAGCGGCAGTGAATGACAGAGCGGTGAGCATTTTTGAAAAATATGACATACAGATCCTGCGAACGGCGAAGGGCAGGGGGGCGCTTCTCGCACAGACGGAAGAAGGCTGGTATATTCTGAAGGAATATACAGGCCCTGCGGCGAGGCTGGAAGCGCAGGAGAAACTGCTTGCCCGGATAAGGGAATCCGGTTTTACAGCTGTGGAAGAATTAAGGCGCAATAAGGAGGGGGAGCTGATTTCCTACGATCAGGATCGGGTTCCTTATATCCTGAAAACCTGGTTCGAGGGAAGGGAATGCAACCTGCGGGACGTGAAGGAATGCCAGAATGCGGTCAAAACGCTCGGCAGGCTCCATCATGCCATGACGCAGCCTCAGCTGGCTTCGGAGTACCAGATTCCCGCGTTCAGCCTGGAGAAAGAGTATCTGAAGCATAATCGGGAACTGAAAAAAGTGCGCCGGTATCTGCGGGAAAAGGGGCAGAAGACAGAATTTGAGATATATTTGCTGCACCATTATGATTTCTTCTATGAAAAGGCGCTCAAAGCGGAAGAGTGCCTGAAGAAGGACAGGGGGAAGCAGGAAAAGGCCTCTCCCGGAACGGGTGCGCAGGCGGTGTTCTGCCATGGAGACTTCCAGCATCATAATCTGATCTGCAGGCCTGACGGCTTTGCGGTGATCAATTTTGAAAAGTTCCTTCTGGATAATCCGATTCGGGATCTGTATCTGTTTTTGCGCAAGCTTCTGGAGAAAAACAACTGGTCGCCGAGCCTTGCGCTGAGCATGCTGACCGCCTATGAGACACAGCGGACGCTCACGGATGAGGACAGAACACAGCTTTACTACAGATTTGTCTATCCGGAAAAATTCTGGAAGATCGTCAATTTCTACTATAACAGCACCAAAACATGGATACCCGGAAGAAATCAGGAGAAATTGGAGAATCTGCTCAGCCAGGAAGCGGAAAAATGCGTGTTCCTGGAGAGCATCTGGCAATATTGATCTTGCGGCGATGACGGAGTGACATACGTCCTTTGCCGGAGAAAAATGATGGGCGAAAAAACGATAAAACATGGCGCGTTTCCAGAAAATGGCACGCGCCTTTCCCCGTTTCTTTTTCTGTTAACATGTGCTGGGAAAAAGGGAAAAATGCCGCAAAAATGCCGCTTTTTTCAAGGGAAAGTCTTGACAAAGAGGGGTGGAACGTTTATATATAATATAGTGTCTTAAGAGTTTACTCTTTTTGCATACCGAATTTATTTAAAATTGAGTACAGGAGGAGTTCATAATGAACAAAACAGAGTTAGTTGCAGCAATGGCTGAAGCGGCTGAAATTTCCAAGAAAGATGCGGAGAAGGCTCTCAAGGCTTTCACTGATGTAGTAGCGGACGAGCTGAAGAAGGGTGAGAAGGTTCAGCTGGTTGGATTCGGAACGTTTGAAGTATCTGAGAGAGCTGCAAGAGAAGGAAGAAATCCTCAGAGCGGCGAAGTGATGCACATCGCAGCGTCCAAGAGCCCTAAGTTCAAAGCGGGCAAGGCTTTAAAGGACATGCTGAACGCATAATCGGAAGGATATGTGCCTGCAGCGAGCATGCAGGGCTGCGGGAATTACGGTTTTTGAAGAGAAAAGGACGGCTGCCAGCATTGGCGGCCGTTTTTTATTAGAGGAGGTAAAAGAATGAGACTGGACAAATATCTGAAGGTATCCCGTCTGATCAAGAGGCGCACTGTGGCAAATGAGGCCTGTGACGCAGGACGCGTGCTCATTAATGACAAGCCGGCCAAAGCCTCAACCAACGTGAAGGAAGGGGATATCATCACCATACAGTTCGGAAACAAGGACGTGAAGGTTCAGGTGCTGGATGTACAGGAGACCGTGAGGAAGGAGAACGCAGGGGAACTGTTCAAATACCTGTAGCATCTGTCATATTCCCGCTTTGCCCCTCATATATTTCTTAAAAGAACGCAGAGAGGAGCAAAGCTATGGAAGATCTGAATGCCGGCAGGGCGAGAGCGCATAAAATCGTAATGACGGACAGAAACATCTGCAATATCAGCGGCGTATGTGATGTGCTGTCCTTTGACGTTGCGGAAATCCTTCTGGAAACGGAACAGGGCATGCTGATGCTGAAAGGGAATGACCTGCATGTGAGCCGGCTGATGCTGGACAAAGGGGAAGTGGATGTGGACGGCAAAATAGACAGCCTGACCTATTCGGAGAATACCGGATACGGGGGAAAAGGGGAATCGCTTCTCTCCAGGCTCTTTAAGTAGGTGGGCATATGAGCGGCCAGATTGCGGGAGAGAGTTATTTCATGCTGCATTCCTTTCTTCTGGGGGCATTCATCACGTTTTTTTATGATCTGTTTCGGATCTTCAGAAGGGTGGTTCCCCATGGGATTCTTTTGCTTTCCCTGGAGGATCTGATCTTCTGGCTCCTGGCTACGGGCGGCATTTTTACCATGCTGTATTATGAAAATAACGGGGCGTTCCGCTGGTTTGCAGTGATCGGAGCGGGCTGCGGCATGTTCCTTTATAAGAAGACGCTGAGCAGGCCGCTGGTAAAGCTGACTTCCGGTTTGATGAACCGTTTTCTGGAATGGACGTGGAAGCTGTTGTGGAAGGTATCTGCGCCTTTTCGATACCTGGCGGAAAAAATCGCGGTATTTTCAGGAAGGGCGGCGCGCAGGAGTGCTGTATGGGCAAGAGTTCGCCGCAGACAGTTAAAAACCAGGTTGACGGCATGGGTCAGAGCGATTAAAATGGAAATCAGAAACGCTGAAAATGCCAGAAACCAGAAGAGAAAAAGACAGCGGCGCAAGGCGGACTGACCGTTCAAAAGAGGTGTTGCAGGAATGGTAAAAAGAAGGGTGGTATTCCGCAAGAAGCGGCAGAACCGGCTCGGGATGTTCCTTGTCCTGATGGTGGTGCTCATGCTGCTTGTGGTGGTATCTGTGAAAAGCGTGGAATTAAGACAGAAACTGGAAGCCTATCAGACGGAAGAGAAGGCGCTGCAGGAGCAGATTGACGCGGAGAATGCGCGGACACAGGAGATAGAGGAATACAGGAAATATACGCAGACCAAGAAATATGTGGAAGAGGTTGCGAAAGAAAAGTTGGGGCTGGTAAATGAAGGAGAGATCATTTACAAGCCGGAAGAATAGGAAAAGACCGGGGGACAGGGCTCACGGTCTTTTTTTAGTTGTGCGCCTGGCGGGAAAGGAAGCTAGCAGGAAAGGAAGGAGTTGACTCTCGCGACGGAGCGCTTGTGGGAATAGAAGAGAATAGGAAAAAGAAAAAGGAAAAAACGTCGGAAAAAGCAAGAAAATATGAGAAAAAGCGCAAAATAGAAAGATGCTTTCGGCTGGATGGCGGCCATGCTTTGACAAATCGTGCGTTTCGTCCCCGCTATAATGGAAGAACGCCCGGAGAAACTGCATTCTGAAAGGAAGAGAGGGCTGCAGGACCATGGGTGAGGAAAGGCGGGATGGCGGATGAGAAACAGAAATGTACAGGATGGGGCGCAGTCTGTTTATCTATTGGAATATGGCAGGAGAAAGATTAAGGTATGTGCCGATACCTTTCAGAACCTGGCACAGATCTTTGGAGAAGAAGCGGAAGAAGGAGATACACAGGAGCAGGAACGCGCCTTCCGTCTGCTTAAGAAGCGGCTGGCGGAAGGACGTCAGCTGTTTGCCGGCAACCTTCAGGAATTGGCGGACATGATGAATCAAGCGGCGGAGGAATCCGTACGGTTGATCCGCCTGGGGGGACGCAGGCAGAGGCGGCTTGAAAAAGGGCTCAGGCAGGAAGGGCTGGAGGCGCGGGATATCTATCTGATCCGGCGCGGAGACGGGCGGATGGAGCTTTCTGTGCTTCTTTCCGCGCGGACGAAGAATTCCAGAACCGTTGAGGAAGCTGCGGATTATCTGTCCGTGCTCCTGGATATCCGCCTGATCTCCGCCAAGAGAAATCCTTTCTTCATCGGCAGGGAGCCTGTCTGCTATTTTTTTGAAGAAGAACCGGAATATATGTATCTGACGGGAACGGCGAAAGCGGTTAAGGAGACGGAGGAAATCTCCGGGGATAATTTTTCCTTTTTTGAGGCAGGGGACGGGAACCTGACGGCGGTGCTTTCCGATGGCATGGGCTCGGGCAGGGAAGCCTGCCAGGACAGTGAAGCGGTAACGGATATGGCGGAAAGCATGCTGGAATCCGGCGTCCCTCCGAAGATGGCCGCTGCCCTTATGAACAGCGCGGTGGCAAACGGAGGAACGGGGGAACGCCTTCCCACGCTGGACATGTGCAGCATCGACCTGTATGAGGGAGAATGCCTGTTCCTGAAAACGGGGGCCGCAGCCAGTTTTATTAAGCACGGAAACCGCGTGGAAGTGATTGAAGGGGCAGCCCTGCCGCTGGGCGCATTCGGCAGAATGGATCCCGTGTTGGAGAAAAGAAGCTTTTCGGATGGGGATTATATCATTCTGATGACGGATGGCATGCTGGAAGGATGGGCGGGAGGAGACGGAATAGCAAGGCTCAGCCGTTTTCTTTCCGGAACAGAGGCTTCTTCCCCGGGTCAGCTCGCCAACGTCCTGATGAAGTATTCTATCGAGCGGCAGCGAGGCAGGATTCGGGATGATATGACAGTGCTTGCCGTAGGGCTTTGGAAAAGAGAAGAGACGGATTGATTTTCCGGGAAAGATTGGATATAGTGGTGGCAGGAGCGAGGACGCTTCAATGTGGAGAGGATTATGCATAGTACAAAAGAGAGGGATGAGCTGGCGGAGAGAGTATGCCGGTATATGGAAAAAGAAGGGATGGCACCAAAAGGCAGCAGGATTGTGGCCGGCGTATCCGGCGGCCCGGATTCCGTCTGCCTTCTCCTGCTGCTTACCCAGCTGGCGGCATCCCGCAGCTGGGAAGTGGCAGCGGTGCATGTGAACCATCTGATCAGGCAGGGTGCGGGAGAGGATGCGCAGTATGTGAAAGAATTGTGCGGCAGTCTTGGCATCCCCTTCTATCTGAAAGAAGAACCGGTGGAAGAATTGGCGAAGGAATGGAATCTGTCTGTGGAGGAAGCCGGCAGAAGGGTTCGGTATGCAGCGTTTGAGGAAGCAGCGGCTGACTTTGGAGCGGATAGGATTGCAGTGGCCCATAACAGGAACGACCGGGCAGAGACGCTTTTGTTTCATCTGTTCCGGGGAACTGGGCTGTCCGGCATGGCATCCATCCGGCCCGTACGGGGGAAGATCATTCGTCCCCTGCTGGAGACAGGAAGAGAAGAGATCGAAGCCTGGCTGAAGGAAAGAGGGGTTCAGTGGCGAATAGATGAAAGCAACGATACGGATACCTATACCCGGAACAAGATACGCAGGCATATCCTGCCCTATGCCGGCAGCGAGATCAGCGGGAATGCGGACATTCATCTGGCCCGGGAAGCGGAATTGCTGCAGCAGACGGCGGACTATGTACAGCGTATGGCGAGACAGGCACTGGAGCGGTGTATGGCAGGAAAAGAGCCGGAAGAAGGGCTGCTGGTGGATGCTTTCCTGAAGGAAGAAGCCTTCCTGCAGACTCATATGCTGAAGCTCCTTCTGGAAGAATATACAGGAGGGGGACGGGATATCACATCGGCCCATATTCATAAGCTTCACAGCCTGTTCTTCGCACAGTCCGGAAACAGGATCGCCCTTCCGGGCGGGATAGAGGCGGAGCGCAGCTTTCATCGCGTGGTGCTCACAAGGCCTGGGAACCGTCCGGAAGGAGATGGAGTGCCGGAAACGGATCTGACGGGAAGCCTTCTGGAACAAGGCTCTGCATCCTGTACGCTGCCGGATGGGAGGATTCTGGAATGCATGGTGATTCCGCGGGAAAAATGTGAGGGAATTGAACAAAAAACATATACGAAATGGCTTGATTATGATAGAATAAAGTCTCTGGTACTGCGTACCAGAAGGCCGGGAGACTACCTGGCCGTGAATGACAGGCTGCAGAAAAAGAGCCTGAAAGAATATTTGATTCAGGAAAAGATACCGGTAAAGGAAAGGCCGTCCTGGCCGCTGCTTGCGGACGGAAGCCATATCCTGTGGGTGATCGGGCGGCGCATCAGCAGTGCGGCAAAGGTGACGGAGAAGACGGAGCGGATTCTGCGGATACACATAAGAGGAGGAAGAGAAGATGACTGAGAAAATCAGGGTTTTACTGACGGAGGAAGAAGTGGATGCGAGGATCCAGGAGATCGGAGAACAGATCAGCCGGGATTATGCGGGCAGGCAGGTACATCTGCTTTGCGTGCTCAAGGGCGGGAGCTTTTTCATGTGCGAACTGGCCAAGCGGATCAGCGTTCCGGTGTCCCTTGATTTTATGTCAGTGAGCAGTTATGGAAGCTCGACCAAATCCAGTGGTGTTGTGAAGATCGTGAAAGATCTGGACGAACCGCTGAAGGACAAGGACGTTATCATTGTGGAAGACATTGTGGATTCCGGGAGAACGCTGAGCTACCTGATGGAGATGATGCGCGACAGGGGGCCTAAGAGCCTGGCGCTGTGCACGCTGCTGGATAAGCCGGAACGCCGGGTGGTGGATGTGAAGGTGGACTATACCGGATTTCAGATTCCGGATGAATTCGTAGTTGGATATGGACTGGATTATGACCAGAGATACAGGAATCTTCCCTACATCGGGATTGTGGAATTTGAAGATTAAATAACCGTTCAGGCTTTCCTGAACGGCTGCAAGATCAATCCGAGAAGAAGCTGCCTATGCAGCTTCTTCTTGGCGGCAAAGGGCTTTTGAAGCCGAATGGAAAGAAAGGTTGCCGCGGGATGTGAAGCAAACCGGCGGCAAAAAGGAGGAGCAAATTGGGAAAGAACAGCAGAGGGATGAACCTGGTATTTATCCTCCTGCTCGGGGCGCTGCTTGTGATGGTCTGGAGCAGTTCCCTGAACCAGGTGCAGGATAACTATACGAAGGGCGCCCTGGAACAGGATCTGGAAGATGGAAACGTAAATGGAGCAATCATCAATCAGAACCGGGAGACACCGACCGGCTCTGCGGAAGTGGCGCTGAAAAGCGGGCAGACAAGGACGCTCTATACGACAAACGTGGAAGAGATCATGGATCTGCTGGAGCAGTATGAGATCGATCCGGTGGTTCGGGATGTGCCCAGAGAGAATTGGTTCATGAACAGCATGCTTCCGGTACTCATCATGACCGTAGTGATCATGGTATTCTTCGTGATGATGATGAACGCGCAGAACGCAGGAGCGAGCGCGGGCAACAACAAGATGATGAATTTCGGCAAGAGCCGGGCCAGGATGAGCACGGGCGGAGATAATAAGATCACGCTGAAGGACGTGGCGGGCCTGAAGGAAGAAAAAGAGGATCTGGAGGAAATCATCGATTTCCTGCGGGAACCTTCCAAGTACACCAAGGTGGGCGCGCGGATACCAAAGGGCGTGCTTTTGGAGGGGCCTCCGGGAACGGGTAAGACGTTGCTGGCCAAGGCGATCGCAGGAGAAGCCAATGTGCCGTTTTTCAGCATTTCCGGCTCCGACTTCGTGGAGATGTTCGTGGGCGTGGGCGCTTCCCGCGTGCGCGATCTGTTTGCAGATGCGAAAAAGAATTCTCCCTGTATTGTATTCATTGATGAGATCGATGCCGTGGCCAGACGGCGCGGTACGGGCATGGGCGGCGGCCATGATGAGAGGGAACAGACTCTCAACCAGCTGCTGGTGGAGATGGATGGCTTCGGCGTAAACGAGGGCATCATCGTTCTGGCAGCGACGAACCGGGTGGATATTCTGGATCCCGCGATCCTGCGTCCCGGACGATTTGACCGTAAGATTGCAGTAGGCACGCCGGATGTGGGCGGAAGGGAAGATATCCTGAAGCTGCATGCCAGAAACAAGCCTCTGGCTGAAGATGTGGATCTGAAGCAGGTGGCGCAGACAACAGCAGGGTTTACCGGCGCGGATTTGGAAAACCTGCTGAATGAGGCGGCGATCCTGGCAGCAGGAGCGAACCGTGCTTATATCTCCCAGGAGGATATACGGAAAGCCTTCGTCAAAGTGGGGATTGGTACGGAGAAAAAGAGCCGTATCATCACGGATAAGGAAAAGAAAATCACGGCCTTCCATGAAGCGGGGCATGCGATTCTGTTTCATGTGCTGCCGGATGTGGGCCCTGTGTATACCGTTTCCATTATCCCCACGGGCAACGGAGCAGCGGGCTATACCATGCCACTTCCGGAGCGTGACGAGATGTTCATGACCAGGGGCAGGATGGAGCAGGAGATCATGGTATCTCTGGGCGGCCGCATCGCGGAGCAGCTCATTTTTGACGATATTACCACAGGGGCTTCCAGCGACATCAAGAAGGCGACCAAGATGGCCAGAATGATGGTTACCCGCTTTGGCATGTCAGAAAATATCGGCGTGGTCTGCTATGATGATGACGATGACGAAGTGTTCATCGGACGTGACCTGGCGCATGCCAAGTCCCATAGCGAGATGATCAGCGGCGAGATTGATAAGGAAGTGAAGCAGATCATTGATACCTGCTATGCGAAGGCGACGGAACTCATCCGCGAGAACATGGAAGTGCTTCATAAATGTGCCAATCTGCTCCTGCAGAAGGAGCGGATCAACCGGACGGAGTTTGAGGCTTTGTTCGAGGAAGAGAAGCCGTTCTTTAATATATAGAAGGATTACGGATGATGGACAGGGCTGCCGGAAGGCGGCCCTGTTTTACTAAGAAAAGAAATTTGTGCATAATATACAAAATGATATGACCTGTTTTGTGATATTTGTGAATTCTGAGAATGTACAAAAAAAGGTTGGTCTGCTATTATAATACTCGTAACCCCCCCCCAATACATTATATAGTTTTTTGCTATACCCCATAAGAAATACCTTCTCTAAAAAAGACAGCTAACGCTGTCTTTTTTGCTTTTATGTACAATCATATATAGTTGAATCTAAAGCTTTCCCATATGATATGCTTTACAGGCATAACAATTAAAGATATACTGAAATAAAGATAAAGTCATAAGATGAAACCGATCAATCATAGTTGAGGAAGAAACGGATATGGAGATCAGGGTACTTCGTTATTTTCTTGCGGTTGCCAGAGAGGGGAATATAACCGGGGCAGCTCGCCTGCTTCATTTGACACAGCCGACCCTGTCCCGGCAGCTTCGTGATCTGGAGGAAGAACTTGGGCAGCAGCTTTTGGTACGAAAAAGCCATCGTATAGAACTTACACCTGAAGGAAGGATACTCAGAAAGCGGGCAGAGGAAATCATAGAGATGGTGGATAAGACGGAAGCGGAATTCCTCTCTATGGAGAATCGTATAGGCGGAGATATCTATATTGGCGGAGGGGAGACAGAGGCGATCGGCATGATTGCGAAGGTCGCCAAGAAGCTGAGAGACGATTATCCGGGCATCCATTATCATTTGTACAGCGGAAATGCACAGGACGTGACGGAGAGGCTGGATAAGGGGTTGCTGGACTTCGGGCTGCTGATTCAGCCTGCGGATATTTCAAAATACGATTATTTCAATCTTCCGGATAAAGATGTCTGGGGAGTCCTCATGCGCAAGGACAGCCCTCTTGCGGCAAAAGATTATATTGAAAGAAAGGATTTGCTGGCGCTGCCGCTTATCTGTTCCAGGCAGGTTATTCCGCCGCAGCAGATGGGAGGAGAAGTTATCAGATGGTTCGGAGAGGACTTTGAGAAGCTGAATATTGTGACCACCTTTAATCTGGTATACAATGCAGCTGCAATGGTAGAAGCGGGGGTTGGCTATGCTATAACGATTGACAAGCTGGCAAATACGTCGGAAGAGAGCAGCCTGTGTTTCCGGCCGCTCTGTCCAAAGCTGGAATCCGGGTTGAACATCATCTGGAAAAAGCATCAGACCTTTTCCCCTGCAGCAGAACTGTTTCTGAAACGCCTGAAAGAACAGCTTGGAGAACAACCCATTTGAAATGATCCGGGCGGGAATGTTACTCGTAAATTTGCATAAAATAGAACAGGGCTATTTATCAGTGATTCCAGGGAAGAATGGCTGATGAATGGCCTGTTTTGCTTCAGACGCTTTTTATACCCGGCCTGATGGTCTCCCTCTGCTGTGTCGGGACAAATAGGAATTCTCTGAAGGGCTTAAGCCTATGAAAAGCTTGAATGTCTGCGTAGAATCAGTTAAAATGAACGGGAAAGGATGTATGGACTATGAAATTCGACAGGTTTTTTCGGGGAGAACAGCACCAGTACATTAATAGCATGCGTCCTGTTCTCTGCAAGAGGGCATTATTCAGCGATACAACGGAGAATTTTATCTCACCGGCAGAACCGGCGCCATACAGTGAAGTGACAATACGGTTCCGCTCCAAGAAGAATAATCTGGATCGGGTCTTTTTTGTGTGCAATGGACAGAAGAATCTGATGTTTAAGGTCGCGTCGGATTCTCTTTTTGACTATTATGAACATAGACATCAGCTGGATAATGAGAAGATCACTTATTATTTTGAGATTCAGTCCGGAAAGGCCAGATGTTATTATGATATCCGGGGAGTGGTGAAGCAGACGGAAGAGCATTATTATCTGTCGATCATTCCCGGATTTTCCACGCCGGATTGGGCCAAGGGTGCGGTGATGTACCAGATCATGGTGGATCGCTTCTGCAATGGGGATCCGTCCAATGATGTGCTTACCGGGGAATATAGATATATCGGGGATAAGTCCGTGCGCGTGGAGGATTGGTACCGCTATCCGGCGCAGATGGATGTGCGTAATTTCTATGGCGGAGATCTGCAGGGCGTGCTGGATAAGATGGATTATCTGCAGGAACTGGGGATTGACGTGATTTATTTCAACCCTTTGTTCGTCTCTCCCTCCAACCATGGTTATGACATCCAGGATTATGACAACATTGATCCGCATATCGGCAGGATTGTGGATGATGAAGGGGAGCTTCTTCCTGACTGGCAAAGCGAGAATCGTTTCGCGTCCAGGTATATCAACCGGGTGACGAATCCGAAGAACCTGGAAGCCAGCAACGAATTGTTCATTCGGGTGGTGGAGGAAGCGCACAGGCGGGGTATGCGCGTGATTATTGACGGCGTGTTCAACCACTGCGGTTCCTTTAACAAATGGCTGGATCGGGAGCGCATCTATGAAGGCAGAGAGGGATATGAAAAAGGCGCATTCATTGACCGGGACAGCCCGTATCATAACTATTTTATGTTCCATGATGAGAACCGCTTTCCATATAATCCCACTTATGACGGCTGGTGGGGACATGATACCCTGCCGAAGCTGAATTATGAGAATTCCAGGCAGCTGTATGAATATATCATGAAGATTGGAGCCAAATGGGTATCTCCTCCCTTTCATGCGGATGGATGGAGGCTGGATGTGGCTGCGGATTTGGGACGTTCTCCGGAGTTCAACCATCGCTTCTGGCGGGATTTCCGCAGGGCGGTGAAAACAGCGAATCCGGACGCCATCATCCTTGCGGAGCATTATGGCGATCCGTCTGCCTGGCTGCAGGGAGATCAGTGGGATACGGTTATGAACTATGATGCATTTATGGAGCCGGTAACCTGGTTCCTGACAGGCATGCAGAAGCACAGCGACGATTACAGGCATGATCTGCTCGGAAATGCGGAAAGTTTCTGGGGGGCGATGGGATATCATATGGCCTCTTTCGCCACGCCGTCGCTGTTTACCGCAATGAATGAACTTTCCAACCACGACCATTCCCGCTTCCTGACCCGGACGAACAAGAAGGTGGGCCGTATGAACACCCTGGGGCCGGAGGCGGCGAATGAGGGTGTGGATAAAGCGGTGATGCGCGAAGCGGTTCTGATACAGATGACCTGGCCCGGCGCGCCGACGATCTATTATGGAGATGAGGCGGGGGTCTGTGGGTTCACGGATCCGGATAACAGGCGTACCTATCCATGGGGCAGAGAAGATCAGGAAATGATCGCATATCATAGGGCGGTAATTCGGATGCACAAGGAGAACCGTGAGTTCCGAACGGGTTCCATCAAGTGGATGCTTTCCGATTATAACGTGATCGGCTATGCGCGCTTTACGCAGGAAAACCATTCCGCCATTCTGATCAACAACAACGATTATGAAGTGACAAAGGAAGTCTCTGTCTGGGAACTGGGAATTCCAAGAGAGGCGCAGATGACACGACTGATGCTGACAGACAGAGAGGGCTTCCATACAGAGCCGGTAATTTACCCTGTGAATGCGGGAAAAGTGACCGTCACTCTCCCTCCTGCATCTGGGATTGTGCTGCAGCACAAGGATCCTGTTCAGGAAAAACGCAGTAAAGCCAAGGCGGAACAAAAAAATTTCTTGCATTTCATGTAAAGGTATGTTTAAATGGATAAAGGTAAAGGCGAAGGAAACGGGATCGTTGTCCGAACCGCCTTTTCATGGATGGATTCCCGAGTGGCCAAAGGGGACAGACTGTAAATCTGCTGCAAATTGCTTCGGTGGTTCGAATCCACCTCCATCCATTATCCATGACCCTGGCTTTTAAAAGGTTCCGCCGGTTGTGCGGGCCAGCAGAAAGGCGGGTGTGGATGTGCGCCGGCATGGCGGAATAGGCAGACGCAAGGGACTTAAAATCCCTCGGGGGCAACCCCGTACCGGTTCAAGTCCGGTTGCCGGCAGTAAAAAACCCCGTTAATTCGGGGCTTTTTCTTTTTTATTTGTAATTTGTGTTGCATCTCTTCAAAATGCCGGTTAGCGATCTGGTTTATATCGGCTCGTCTGTTATTCATTGCATAGCGGTAGACCGCTTTAAGGACGTCATCATTTCCATAGTCTTCGCGCCGCATTGGCCCAAAGGCAGCCAACAAAATCGACAATTCCATGTCAGTACCTTCAACGGCTTCCATCAAGCGTTGGATATCCGCATCTGTAGAGACATATAGGTTTGGTTGTACTTTTTTTAGCAGAGTTGTATTCAAGGTGAAGTCTGGGCGCCCCTGGCAGTAACCAAAATTTTTATTTAGAACCGGCAGAAAAGAGACTGCCGGTTTTTTATGTGAAAGTTCAAGAAAATGTTATTTAAAATAAAGATGCTTTGAAAAACAAAGCTACAAATTAATAGTACAGAAACAATACGCTAACAGAATCCAAAAGATTGCCAGGTAAAGTTACGTCAGAAGCAAACAGAAGAGAAAATCAAAACACAGAGAACCAAAGAGAAAGGAAACAAGAATTATGGCAATCGTACAAAACGTAGAGGCATTCGCAGTGAAACAGGCGCTTTCTTATCTGGATAAGGATCCGGAGAAAAATCTTCCCAAGCTTCTGGATTGGTTTGACCGCTTCGATTGGAAGGATACGCTCAAGACCCAGCGGGATATCATCCGCAACGTGGTTATGGAGCAGGATAATAACTGGCATCAGCTGGTGATGAGCCTGTGGACGGATATCGATCCGGGAGTGCGAAACCGGATTTTTGAAAATTTTATCATCAACGGATGCCTGCTCGGCTATCAGAGACAAAAAGAGAACAGGGAGAAATATAACTGCAATATTCCATGGGCGATTCTTTTGGATCCCACCAGTGCCTGTAACCTGAAGTGTACGGGATGCTGGGCGGCGGAGTATGGAAACCATATGAACCTGACCTATGAAGAAATGGACAGTATCGTGAAGCAGGGGGTGGAGCTGGGAACCTATGTTTATCTGTTCACCGGCGGAGAACCTCTGGTGAGAAAGAACGATATCATCCGTCTGTGCGAGGAGCATCCGGACTGCGTGTTTTCCACGTTCACAAACGGAACGCTGATTGATGAAGCGTTTGCGGAAGAAATGCTCCGGGTGAAGAATTTCGTGCCGGCTATCAGCATAGAGGGATTTGAAGAGGCCACCGATTCCCGCAGGGGAGATGGAACCTATCAGAAGATCATCCGCGCCATGAACATATTGAAGGAAAGGAAGCTGCCCTTCGGCATCTCCTGCTGTTATACATCGGCAAATGCGGAGGTGATCGGAAGCGAGGCCTATTTTGATCAGATGATTGAAATGGGAGCGAAATTTGCCTGGTTTTTCACCTATATGCCGGTGGGAAAAGGGGCCGTGACGGAGCTGATGGCGACGGCGGAACAGAGAGAGATGATGTACCACAAAATTCGGGAATACCGGAAGACGAAGCCGATTTTTACAGTGGACTTCTGGAATGACGGAGAATATGTGGGAGGCTGCATTGCCGGGGGCAGGAGTTACTGCCATATCAACGCAAACGGGGATATTGAGCCGTGCGCGTTCATCCATTATTCGGATTCCAATATCCGGGAAAAGACCCTTCTGGAAGCGTACTGTTCTCCGCTGTTCATGGGATACCATGACAATCAGCCCTGGAATGAGAACATGCTTCGGCCCTGTCCTGTTCTGGACAATCCCGGACGGCTGACGGAGATCGTGGAAAAGAGCCATGCGAAGAGCACGGATTATCAGAACCTGGAGAGCGCGAAGGGATTTTCGGATAAATGTGTGGAAACAGCGGAGAGGTGGGCACCTGTGGCTGAACGTCTCTGGGCAAAATCCCATGGGGGCTGCGCGTCCTGCGGACGCTGCGCCGGAGCGGGAAATAGTCTCCAGGCTTAACACAGTGGAAAACACAAAATTAACATTTAAGAGAAGGGGATAAGGTTATGAGGAATTACAAGCGGATTATGTTGGCGGGACTGATCCTTTCAGTGGCGCTGATGGGATGTTCCCGGACGGAAGGAAGAGAACAGGGGAGAGAAGAAAACCAGACGGAAAGCGGCGTGGAAACAGGACTGGAAGAAGAATTGAAGACGGGAGCGGCTGGGGAAGCGACGATGGCGTAGTGAGGACAATATCCAGAGCCAGGGATGCGGAAGGAAATATTTACTACCGATCCGGGAATGCGGAATTCCTGTTCCTGATAGAGGGCGGCAGTTATACCCGTTATGAATGGACAGATGGAAAATTCCTGCGGCAGGGAGATGAGAAATACAAATTGTCCTATGTGGAGGAACTGACGAAGGGGTTTGACGAATATTTGGATAAGGCGAGTCTGACAGTGGACGGTGTGTTTGAGCGGACAGGGGAGGAAGGATTTACCTGCGTCAGGTTTGATACAGAACAGGTGAATCTGAGGGAGGAGGTGCATTAAAAGAAAAGGAGAACAAACCGGCCAATCGCTTTGAAGAACATTGTCCTTGGACCGGACATATGCTATTCTGTCCGTAGGGAGTATAAGCTATAAAAAGAGCATCACAGCGCATACGTCTGGGCGGACAGGAGGGATACATACATGTATATACTGGGAAGGACGCAGATGATTCGAGACGCCGAAAGCTATGAGGAGGCGATTGCGAGGATTCCCGCATGCGGGTTTGACGGCGTGGAAATCAACCTGTATGATTCTGATTTTCAGCCGAAGAAAGAATTTTTTCAGCCCGGATTCGGGCAAAAGATCAGGGAATTCCTGAAGGAAAAGGGCGTACAGACCTATTCCGTGGGCGCGCATCTGGATTATACAGAAAGCAGGGAGCGCATGCAGAATGTGAAGGATGCGATCCGGATAGCGCATGAGATGGGAGCCGAAGTGGTGATTATCAATGGCGCGCACAGAAGGCAGGAAGAGCCGTTCCGGCAGCAGTGGGAAAAGCAGATCGACTGTATGAAGGAGCTTGGGCAGGAAGCGGAAGCATATCAGATCCGGCTGGCGGTGGAGTACGAACCGGGGTTTGTGATCCATAATGCGGATCTTCTCCTGCAGGCCATGGAGGAGGCGGGGCAGAGCAGCATAGGCGTGAATGCGGACATCGGTCATTTTTTCCTGGAAGAGGAAGAACCTCTAAAAGCCATAGAAAAACTCGGCCCGTACATCGTGCATGCCCATCTGGAAAATATGGCGGCGGGCGTCCATAACCATCTGGTTCCATATGAAGGAGATATGGATCTGAAAGCATATGCGGATAAACTGCATGAAACAGGCTTTCATGGCTGTGCCTCCCTGGATGTATATCAATATGACTATGAAGAGATCGCGGAAAAAAGCATTGCGTATCTGAAGAAATATTTTTAAGGCCTGGGAAACAGGGCGAGTCGACTGTAAACCTGCAGGTAAATACAGAATAACGAAACGGGACTTCTGGGGAAGTTCCGTTTTCTATATAATGAGGCCAGATGAAAGGTACGACAGCTGCAGTACTTTACCATTGACGGAATGAGATGAAGAATATGGAGGAGAAAGCATATGAGAAACAAAAAAGTTCTCAGGCTTGCCGCGATTCTGGCTGCAGGTACGATGATGCTCACAAGCGGTTATACGAGTTACGCGGCAGAAGGAGAGGAACCGATTGCTATTGCTGACCAGGGAATCTTTTCAGCGGGAGGGATCACGCTGACCTCAGAAGGAACATTTGATCCTTCCAACCAGTGGGAGGAAACGGGAGCAGGACAGACCGCACATGTGGATCACGCCAATGTGCTCTATCAGATCCCTGAAGAGGAGACCGGGCTGCCCATGGTATTTCTCCACGGCTACGGACAGTCGCGTATGGGATGGATGACCACGCCGGACGGACGCGAGGGATGGTCTGATATTTTCCTGAGGAACGGACACAGCGTATTCCTGATCGATCAGCCGAGACGAGGGGAAGCGGGAGCGACTTCAGTCAGCGGAGAGATCAGCACCAAGACCCTGGATCAGCGTTGGTATACCCAGTTCCGTATCGGACGTTGGGAAAACGGACAGTCTGTGGTAAATGAAGGCTCTCAGTTCCCGAACGATCCGGAATCGGTCGATCAGTTTTTCCGTCAGATGACGCCGGATACTGGAATGCGTTCTGACATGGGTTCAGATTTTGATAACGAGGTGGTGGCAAGGGCTGTAGCGGCTACCATTGATGAGGTGTATGAGAGAACGGGTAAGAATTCCATCCTGGTGACGCACTCTCAGGGCGGCGGCCCTGGCTGGACGGCGGCGCAGTATACGGATCATATCGCAGCGATCGTGGCGATTGAGCCGGGCGGAGCACCTTCAGCGGATTCCCTGGATTTCCATACGGTGCTTTCAAAGAATATCCCTGTCACCATGTATTTTGGAGACTATATTGACAATGGGGATCCCACGATCCCGGCGACCGGAATGTGGCAGATGATGCGCCAGGCCTGCTATGATTTTGAGGCTGCGTACAATGCGCTCGGAGGAAATTGTACGGTCGTGGATCTTCCGCAGGAAGGGATTACCGGAAACGACCACTTCATGTTCCAGGATCTGAACAATGATGTGATTGCACAGCACATCGAGAACTGGATCCAGGAGAATGCGGCTTTATAGGCATGACGTATGTGTCATACCTGTGATAAAATAGCAGAAAGCAGAAAAGAAAACGCCTGCGGCCGGTCTGAAAAGGATGGCCGCGGGCTTTGTCTGTTCGGGAAAAGATGGAAAACCGTCGAAATAAAACCAGAAGGGACGGGGAAATGGAAGGCGCAGCGGCTTGAGGCGGCGTAAACGGCCGGCAGAAGAAGGAGGAGATGAGAAGTGTCCGCAAAAAAACATATATGCATCACAGGCGCGCTGGCGGCAGCTGCGTGGTGCGGCTGGAGAGATAGGAAATATCCGTTGGCCAGAGGATATTGGTTGCTGAATAAATTCGCGGTGCCCGGTTTTTTCCTTTCGGGCCCGACGCTGCGGCTCGCAAACAAGTGCCTGAGGGGGATGAAGCTGCCCGCTCCTTTGCCGGGGGTGAAACGCAGAACGGTATGGATCGATGCATGGGACGGAAAAAAGCTCCGCTTGACCCTCTATATGCCGGAGGCTGTGAAGGAAGCGCTTCCCTGCCTGGTATATTTCCATGGAGGCGGATTCTGCCTGGAAGACGCGCCCTATATCCATGCAACGGCAGTAGAGTATGCGAAACTGGCGGAATGTATGGTGGCGCTCGTCCATTATCGGACGTCAGACCAATATCCGTTTCCTGTTCCCTTCCTGGATTGCTGTTCCGGTCTGGAATACATCCAGACATGCGGGAAAACAGGCATTGATAGAACGCGCATCGCGGTAGGAGGAGACAGCGCCGGAGGCGCGCTGGCCGCCGCCTGTACGCTGTGGAACCGAAAGAAGGGAATGGGTGAGATCTGCTTTCAGATGTTGATCTATCCGGTGTTGGATGCGCGTATGGGGACGGATTCTATGAGAAAATATACGGACAGCCCCATTTGGAACGCCCGGCTGACGGAAAGGATGTGGCGGCTCTACCTGAAAGATGCGGATCACGGGATGCAAAACTATGCATCTCCAGCCTGCGAGCAGGAGCTGCATGATCTTCCGCCGGCGTATATCGAAGCGGAAGAATTTGACTGCCTGCATGACGAAGGGATATCCTATGCGAACAGGCTGAAGGCATGCGGTGTCCCTGTGCATTTAGAGGATGTGAAAGGAACCTTTCATGGATTTGATGTGTTCCACAATACGGAAATATCCAGAAAAATGATTCATACGCGGGGCATGGCACTGCATCGTGCATTTTGGAAAGGAAAAGCAGGAAGCGAAGACAAAGAAGGAAGAGAAGAATGGGTAATTCCTCTCTTCCAGCAGGGGCAGGCTCCGGCTGATGCCGGAAGCCTGCTGATATCGGAAGGGCCGCCTGTGTTTATTTTACCAGATGGCAGGCTTTCCGCATCGTCTCCACAAGTTCGCATAAGAATTGTTTGATTTCATCCGTATCATTGCTGTGGTCTCCGCCTGGGGCGAAGGAAATGCCATTGCGGGTTTTGCGAAGAACTTTATCTGCCATCTCAATTACCAGATCATAGGGATTCGCCCTGCACAGACACCCTGTTTCATTGTTGATGACCGGTTTTCTATAGATTTTTCCGATCAGGCTGAAATATTACCACAGCCTGCGGCCGTCAGCGTCCTTGCCTGAGAAGGGGCCGGGCAGAATCTGTGTGCCGCGGTGATCTCCGAAATAGTCCCGGTCAAAGGTGATCGGCGTGCCGTCCGGATTTTCATATTTTTCTTCCGGCTCAAAGGCTTCTCCCAGAACGTCGCTGTTTACCATATCCACGGTAAAACCGTCCAGGAATTCATACAGATTGGTGGACAGAACGGGCTTGCCGTCCTGCATCGTCACTTCCACTTTTACCTCATGCTCAGAGTCGATGAGATTGGAAGACTCGTTTTTATATGCCTTCGCTCCATTGAAGTAGACATTGCCTTTCACCCACACGGGCAGATGCTGGAAGTGTGCGGGCTCCAGCTTCTTCATATCCGGCGTGTCCGTATCCATGTCAAATTTTTTGATCCATTCTTCATAGGTAGGATATTCGTCCATCACATGGGTGCCCACCTCGCGGTTCTCCTGATCGACGCCGTCATCGCTGTCATGGCGGATCAAAAGCGATTCGGCAGGCCACTTCTGAACGAAGATATTGTTATAGAAACGGTCGTCTCCGTGCAGGATTGTCATGAATCCCATCACTTCCGTGCGATGCGGGATGTGGTACGGGGTATAGCGGGCCCTGTTCACGCCCTCTACGATATTGTCGGTTCCGCCGCCCACGACAGTGAAGGAGCCGCAGATCAGATTGTGTACCATAGCAACGCCTTCCGTCGCCATCCGAAGCGACACATCCGACAGAAGGATGTTGTTGTCGATCAGCGTAGGGCCATGGCTGACTTCCACGAAGATATCCTGGCTCATCATTCCGCCGGGTAACTGCTTGGCGAATTCCGGCCTCTGGTTATCATGGAGAAGGTTCTGCGTGATCCGGGTTCCCTGCGCTTCCCAGTCGCACCAGATTCCCATGGTGCAGTGATGGATGTGGTTGCGGCGGAAAATAACGTCGATGGCCGCATGCATCTTGATGCCTGCGATTTCCGCACCGCCCAGTTCCATCATGTTGTTGATGTGATGGATATGGTTGTCCTCAATGATGGAGAAAACCCCGCCCATACGGCCGATGATGCCGCCCTGCTCACAGTTGTGGATATTGCAGCGGCGGATGATGTGGCTTCCCACGTTTTCCTTCAACCAGCCGTGATACTGGCCTCTGCATACGGCGTCTCTTTCCATCTGCGTGGGGCTCTTCACATGCTTGTAAGTGAAGTAGTGCTCGTTATCCGGATCCAGATATTTGCCCAGGCAGATTCCGGCACATTTGCTGTTGCTGATTTCGCAGTCTTCAATGATCCATCCCTTGGACCAATGGGGGCTGATCATTCCGTCCTGATAGGCGGCCGGAGGCGCCCAAGTGGTAGCGGCCTTTTCGATACGAAAACCGCTGACGGTCAGATAGCTTACACCCGTTTTTTCGGGCATGAAGCATTCACGCCGTACATTGATTTCCACCTTTTCCTCATTGGGATTCTTCCCCTGGAAATTGGCGTAGATAACGGTTTCTTCCCCGTCCTGTTCGGCATACCATTTGTAGACGGAATCCTCCGGCTCCCAGGAGTATTCCCATACTTCTCCCTTGATGCATGCCTCCAGGCTTTCCGCTTCGTAGAGCATCTTGTCGTTCAGGTATACGGCTCCGGTATGCTTGCTCCGGCCTGCGAAATACCAGTCTCCATACACATAGGTGGTATAAGGATTGTAATTTCCGAACAGGCTGTTCCCGATCCGGCATACCCAGACATTTCCCTGATACAATGTCCAGTTTTTCACCTCCTCCGCTCCGGTGATCACGGCGCCCAGCGGCTCTGTGCTGCGGTAAGTGATCCGTGCGTCCTGTGTGCCTGCGTTTGCAGGATTCACATATTCACGGTATACACCGGGAGCGACCAGAACCTCATCCCCGGGCCTGGCGATTTGGGCCGCATCATTGATATAACGGAAAGGCCGTTCCTTTGTCCCGTTTCCTTCGCGGAAGGCATTTGCGTCAACATAAATGACCATTGCAGTTTCCCCCTGTCTGCTTTCTGTTTTATTTGGTACATGGGATGCACCATAAAAATATAGTATCCCATCTAAATTCTGTGGTCAAGGTTCAACGGAAAAGAAATCTCCCATGCGGAAAATGAATGATGAGAGATAAAAGATAGGTATTAGACGCGGATTCGGGTACATTTTATAATAAAACCGGAGAGTAAAGGAAATACTGGCGGCGGATGGGATCCGGATATGGAGCCGCAGGAGAACCCTTGAAAGGGGAGATGGGAGGCAGGCTGTATGAAGGCGAAAGCGATTGTAAAAATGGCAGTGGATGTTCTGATGACATTGATTCTGCTGTTCCTGATGGGATATCAGTTTTGGGGAGATGTGGCCCATGAATGGGCCGGGGCAGGAATGTTCGTGCTGTTTCTTGCCCACCATGCCCTGAACGGAAACTGGTATAAAGCGTTGTTTCGAGGAAAGTATACTTCGGCCCGTATCTTCATGCTTCTCATCAATATGCTTCTGCTTCTGGTAATGACCGGCCTGATGGTCAGCGGGATCATGCTGTCCAATCATGTATTCGCATTTCTGAATATACGGGGCGGCATTTCTTTTGCAAGACTGCTGCATATGGCTGCCGCTTACTGGGGATTCGTATTGATGGCGCTGCATCTGGGACTGCACTGGGGGATGTTGCTGGGGATGGCGAAGAAACGTATCCGACCGGGCAGGATCCTGCCTGTGGTGCTGGGGGCGTGTATCGCTGTATACGGGCTTACGGTGTTTGTGCGGCGGGATCTGCCGGACTATATGCTGCTGCGCACGCAGTTTGTTTTCCTGGATTATGGGGAGCCCTGGCTCCTGTTTTACCTGGATTATCTGGCCATGATGGGAACGTTTATTTTTCTGTCTCACTATGCTTCTAAGTTTTTCCGGGCGCTGCCTGGGAAGAAAAGGAAGAAGCGGATGGATTAAGGCGTGAAACAGAGGAAGATATAAAAACAGCATTGAGAAGAGGAGGAGAATATGAAATATACGAAATTAGGGAATTCTGATCTGAATGTGTCCCGCATCTGCATGGGATGTATGGGATTTGGAGATGCGGCAAATGGCCAGCATTCCTGGACGCTGGATGAGGAACAGTCCCGCAAGATCATCCGGCATGGGCTGGAACTCGGCATCAATTTCTTCGATACGGCAATCGCTTACCAGAGCGGAACAAGCGAACAGTATGTGGGATGCGCGCTGCAGGATTATGCGAAGCGGGATCAGGTGGTGGTGGCCACCAAGTTCCTGCCGCGTACGCCCCAGGAGGTGGAAGAGGGCGTGTCCGGGCAGCAGCATATAGAGCGGATGATTAATACCAGCCTGAAAAATCTGGGCATGGAGTATGTGGATCTCTATATCTATCATATGTGGGATTATGCGACGCCGCTTTACGATATCATGGAAGGGCTGAACCGCGTAGTGAAGGCGGGAAAGGCCAGATATATCGGGATTTCCAACTGCTTTGCCTGGCAGCTGGCCAAGGCAAACGCTCTGGCGGAGAGGGAGGGCTTTGCGCCCTTCGTATCGGTGCAGGGACACTATAATCTGATTTTCCGGGAAGAGGAACGGGAGATGGCAAAGCTGTGCGCACAGGACAACATTGCCATGACGCCGTACAGCGCGCTGGCTGGAGGCCGCCTGTCCAAACGGCCGGGAGAGACCTCTAAACGTCTGGAGCAGGATGACTATGCGCGCCTTAAATATGACGCTACGGCTGAACAGGATGAACGCATTATCCGGCGTGTGGCCGAACTGGCTGACCGGCATGGGGTGAGCATGACGGAAATCTCGCTGGCCTGGCTGCTCACCAAGGTGACTGCGCCTGTGGTGGGAGCGACCAAATTTCACCATGTGGAAGGGGCGGCAGCTGCGGTGGATCTGACTTTGACGGAAGAGGAACTGGCTTATCTGGAAGAGGAATATGTGCCTCATAAGTTGGTGGGCGTTATGGCGCAGAACACGCCGGCTTCGGCAGGAGAGAAGCATGTCTGGTCCACCGGAAGCCAGACGATCGGAACGTGAGAAAAGGCGCAGAAGCGCTTTGAACCTGAGCGGTACGCAGGGTTAAGTGGATTTGCGAATGACCAGCTTGGTGGCAACTTCAATTTTCAGGGGCTGTGAACCAGGGGAGGCGATCAGCTGCGCGAGCCGGTCGGCAGCAACCTGTCCCATGTATTGTTTCGGCACGTTTATGGTAGTGAGGCCGGGCTCGATGTAGGAAGAGACGGGCATATCGTCAAAACCGGCGACAGCGACGTCCTGCGGAATGCGGTATCCTCTTTCCTGAAAGGCCTTCAGGGCGCCGCAGGCGATCAGATCATTGTCCGCAAAATAGCAGCGTGCCGGTTCTTCCCCGGCATCCAGCAGAGAGAGCATATCGGAGTAGGCGCCGTCCATGGACGGCGTCAATCTATGTACCAGGGATTTGGAGGCGGACATGCCGCTTGCGCGGACGGCTTTGTAGAATCCGTCCGCTCGTTCCTGGAAATTGTTGATGGGATAAGAGGAACGCAGGTAGCCTGGCTGTTTTCTGTATTTGCGGATGAGATAACTGACAGCCTGGTAAGCGCCCTGAATATTGTTGATCATAACGCAGTCGGTTCTTATGTTTTCAAAATAGGAATCCAGCAGCACAACAGGAATGGGCAGATTGGAAAACGGGGCAAAATCCGCTTCCTGCATTTCTGTACCAAGCAGGATGATCCCTTTGCTTCCCGCCCGGATGAGATCAGAAAGGGCGGATTCCACAGGTTCTCCTTCATAGAGATAGAAAATATTCAGATAATAATGGTTTTGCTTACAGCCCAGATTGATGCCTTCGGAAAGCTGGGAAAAGAATGGGGTGTCCGCTACGACAGCCCCGTGACGCTTACAGAGAATAAATTGTACGGTGCCGTTCATGGATTGTGGAACGGCATTTTTTTCGTTGATTTTGGAAAAATCATACCCGAGTTCCCGGGCCGTATCCAACACCCGCTTGCGGGTGGCGGTGCTGACGCCGGGTTTATGATTCAGCGCCATGGAGACGGCGGCTTCTGAAAGATTCAGTATTTTGGACAATTCTTTTGCTGTAACGGCCATGCGGACGGTTTCCTTTCCTAACGGTTCAGACAGCCCTGGCGGGTTCCGGCAGGACAGCCTGAACCGTTCTATGATTATGTCCATTGTATAAAATTAAGTTGATTAAGTCAATTATGTACTGAATATATGCTTAATACTTAATTGATATTAAGTTTTTGATAAAGGATAATTCAAGTATCAATAAGAAAAACGGGCAATCAAGGGAAGAAAAGGAGGAAAAGGGATGGAAAAAATCGTATTGGGGCTGGCGCCTACGAGAAGGAGCATTTTTTCAGCTCCTGACGCGGTAAAATATGCGGATCTGACCAGGGAGAAGTTAAGGGAAATGGGCGTATCCTTTGTGGATATCACGGATATAGCCGAGGACGGACTTCTGCACGAGGATGGAGACCGGATCCGGATCGCAGAGAAATTCAGCAGGGCCGGGGTGGACGGCTTATTTTTTCCGCACGGGAATTTTGGGACAGAGTATGAGGTGGCGAGACTGGCTCAGGATCTGAATGTGCCTGTTCTGCTCTGGGGGCCCAGGGATGAGAGGCCGGATGAGAACGGGATCCGCCTGCGGGACAGCCAGTGCGGCCTGTTCGCCACGGGCAAGGTGCTGCGCAGATTCCGCATCCCTTTCACTTATCTGTGCAACTGCAGGCTGGAGGATCCGGAATTTGAACGGGGAATCCGCAACTTCCTGGCGGTCTGCAATGTGGTAAAAGCTTTCCGTGCTGTACTACCGTGTGATGCATGTTTCGCCGGACAACTGGAAGCAGCCGGACCGGGATCGGTTCCTGCTGAGCAAAGGGCATTGTGTGGACGCCCTGTACATGGTGCTGGGAGATCTGGGCTTTTTTGATAAACAGGAGGCGATCAACACATTCAGCGCCTACGGTTCCCGCTATATCGGACACCCCAACACGGAGGTGCCGGGAATCGAGATTAATTCCGGCTCTCTCGGGCACGGCCTGGCCCTGGGCGTGGGGATGGCGCTGGCGGCCAAGATGGATGGCCGGAAATATAGAACCTATGTGGTGCTGGGGGACGGGGAGATGGCGGAAGGTTCCAATTATGAAGCGATGATGGCCGCCTCCCAGTATGGTCTGGATAACCTGTGTGCGACAGTGGATGTGAACCGGCTTCAGATCAGCGGTTTCACCAGAGAGGTGATGAGCAGTGATGATCTGTGCGAGAAGTTCCGCTCTTTTGGCTGGCATGTGATTGAAGTGCAGGATGGGAACAGCTGTGCGCAGCTGCTTACTGCCTATGAAGAAGCGGGATATGTGAAGGATAAGCCGGTGGCGGTGATCGCCTATACGGTAAAGGGAAAAGGTGTATCCTTCATGGAAGATAACAAGAGCTGGCATCATGGCGTGATGACGCAGGAACAGTATGAACAGGCTGTGAGAGAACTGGAGGAGGCGCTTCATGAATAAGATTGCAAACAGACAGGCGATTTGCGATACGCTGCTTGAGGCGGCGAAGAAAGATAAGGATATCGTGGTATGCTGTTCTGATTCCAGAGGTTCGGCATCCCTGGCGCCGTTTGCCGCCGGGTATCCGGAGCAGTTCGTGGAGGTGGGCATCGCGGAACAGAACCTTGTGACCATATCCGCGGGGCTGGCTGCCTGCGGAAAGAAAGTGTTCGCCGCATCACCGGCGAGCTTTCTGTCCACCAGAAGCTACGAACAGGTAAAGGTGGATGTGGCCTATTCCCAGACCAATGTGACGCTGATTGGAATCAGCGGGGGAGTGAGCTATGGAGCGCTGGGAATGACCCACCATTCCTGCCAGGACATAGCGGCCATGGCAAGCCTGCCGGGCATGCGCGTGTATCTGCCCAGCGACCGCTTTCAGACAGAATGGCTGGTGAAGGAACTGCTTCAAGATGAACTGCCCTCCTATATCCGGGTGAGCCGTTCCCCGTCAGAGGATGTGTATAAAGAAGGAGAGACCTTTGATCTGAACGAAGCCAGGGTGCTCGCACAGGGAACGGACGCGGTCATCATTGCCTGCGGTGAAATGGTCGCGCAGGCGGTGGAAGCTGCCAGGAGGCTGGAGAAGGAAGGATATCATACAGGGGTGATTGACATGTATTGTGTTAAACCTTTGGATGAGGAAGCAGTGATCCGGGCGGCCCAGGACGCCAGGCTGGTGGTGACGGTGGAAGAACACTCGCCTTACGGCGGGCTGGGAAGCATGGTGGCTCAGACGGTGGCGGCTTCCTGTCCCAGGAAGGTGGTCAATATCGCGCTGCCGGACGGCCATATCATTGCGGGAACGAATCGGGAGATTTTCGCCCATTATGGCCTGGATGCGGAGGGAATCGCGAACACGGTGAGAAGGGAATTGGGTTGACGAAACATGGAATATGTATTGGGAATTGATCAGAGCACGCAGGGAACGAAGGCAGTTCTGTTCGATGAGAGGGCAGACATGGTCGCCCGGGCGGATATCGGGCATAAACAGATCATCAATGAAAAGGGCTGGATTTCCCATGATCCGATGGAAATCTACGATCATCTGATCCAGGCAGTGCGCGAAGTGGTGGAGCGGGCCGGCATCGATAAAGGAAGAATCCGGACGGTTGGGATCAGCAATCAGAGAGAGACGATCCTTTTGTGGGATCGGGAGGGGAGGCCCATCGGCCATGCGGTGGTATGGCAGTGTTCCCGCGCGGCCGGCATCGCAGAGCGGCTGAAAGATCATGCAGAGCAGATCTATGACAGGACAGGGCTGCCGCTTTCGCCATACTTTCCGGCAGCCAAGATGGCATGGCTTTTGGAAAATGAGCCCGCAGTGAAGGAACGGGGAACAGAAGGTCTCCATCTGGGAACGGTGGACAGCTGGCTTATTTATAAGCTGACAGGCGGGAATGCTTTCCTTACGGACGCTTCCAATGCTTCCAGAACGCAGCTTTTCAATCTCGAAACCTGTGCCTGGGATGAGGAATTGTGTGCGGTATTCGGCATTCCCATGGAACTTCTTCCCCAGGTCATGGACAGCGATGCCAGCTACGGGAGCACGGATTTTGAAGGATTTCTGGATGAGAAAATACCGATCAGATGCGTGATGGGGGACTCCCATGCCGCTCTTTTCGGGCAGGGTTGTCACAGACCGGGGATGGTAAAGGCTACCTATGGAACGGGTTCTTCCATCATGATGCATGTGGGCGAACGGCTTATCCGGAGTTCTTCAGGGCTGTCCGCATCTTTGGCATGGAGCAGAGGGGAAAGGGCGGAATATGTCCTGGAAGGCAATATCAATTATACCGGAGCTGTGATCACCTGGCTGAAAGAGGATCTGGGCCTTCTTGCTTCTGCGCAGGAAGCACAGGAATTGGCGGAAAAGGCCCGCAAGGAGGACGGAACGCTTCTGATCCCCGCATTCAGCGGCCTGTCGGCGCCTTATTGGTCCTCCGATGCGCGGGCGCTGATCTGCGGCATGTCCAGAACCACTGGCCGGGCTGAACTGGTGAAAGCTGCCCTGGAGAGCATCGCTTACCAGATCACGGATGTCCTGGATGCAATGGAAGCGGACAGCAAGGTTGCGATCCAGGAAATCCGGGCGGATGGAGGCCCCGCAAAGAACCGGTATCTGATGCAGTTTCAGAGCGACCTGTGCGGAAAGAGGGTTTTGGCAGCGCGAAACGAAGCCGCTTCGGTAACCTGCGCGGCATATATGGCCGGAATCGCCGCAGGGCTCTATGATGAGGGCAGCCTGTTTGAGAAACAGGAATGGGCTGTATATGATGCACAAATGCCCAAAGAGGAGAGAGAAAAGAGGAAACAGCTATGGAAGCAGGCGGTAGGGATGGCATTGACGTTTCCGTCTGGCCTGCTATAATGTTTGCATATGGAATACTTGCTTGCGCGCTGTCACCGGGCAGTGTGCGATAAAGGGCATTCGGAAGCTGACCGCAGGTACGGCACAGTTGTGCTATAAGGTTGGCTTACGGATGCTCTTTGGCACTTGGGAGGAAAAGACATGGAACTGAAATGCTTTAATGCGCTGCCCAAAGAAGCGGAGGACATCCGCCGGGCTGTTTTTATGGAGGAACAGGGTTTTCAGGAAGAATTCGACGAGACGGATGCTTATGCAAAGCATCTTGTCCTGTTTGAGAAAGAACAGCCCATCGCCACATGCAGACTGTTTCCCAAACCGGGGACGCCGGACTATGTGATCGGAAGGATTGCGGTAATGAAGCAATACCGCGGGCAATCCATCGGAGCCGGGCTGCTGAAGGCTGCAGAGAAAATCGCCAAGGATGCAGGGGGCGTGCGCACGCTCCTTCATGCACAAGTGAGGGTACGCCGGTTTTATGAAAAGCAGGGATATCAGCCCTGCAGCGAGATTGAACCGGAAGAAGGATGCCCGCATATCTGGATGTGTAAGTCGATATAGAAAACAGAAATATTTTTGCGGCAGTTCGGGACAACTTGAACTATTATTTATTTTTTCCTTCAATTTATGACAAATTTCACAGATAGAACACAATACATAGATATAATGTTAAGTAGTTAATCATTAATTGATTAATTAAAGAGTTTTTAATGAGGGAGGAAGGCAGAGCTATAGGGCCGTATTTCTCCCTTTCATCAAGTTTTGGAAAGGCTCTAACAGGCGGAGAAGTTGGAAGATGCCTTATTAAGCATGAAATATGTTCCCTGGGTCGTAAGACAAAGCGTAAAAGAGGATTGGGATTCTGTATCTGCTGCGGTGGGGCAAAGAAAAGGCTGGTTCAGGCAGAACTGGATATAGGCTTTCTGGTATGGAGGTAGAAATGAAAGAGCCGACAAGAATTTATTTTGTTGTTCCCTGTTATAGGGAGGAAGAAATACTGCCAGATACATTAAGGCGCTTGGTGAAAAAGATGTATGGGCTGATAGAAGGGGGCAAGGCTGCTGAGGACAGTAGGATTTTGTTTGTGGATGATGGCTCGGATGACTCTACTTGGGAAATAATAGAAAGGGCATACAGGAAAGAAACGCTGGTGGAAGGCCTGCTCCTTACGCGTAATTGGGGACATCAGAACGCGCTGATGGCGGGGATCCTGGAAGCGGAGGGCAAGGCAGATGCTGTAATTACTATGGATGCCGACTTACAGGATGATATTGAAGCGATAGATAAGATGCTGGAAGCATATGAGAACGGAGCAGAAGTGGTCTACGGGGTGAGGAAAAGCAGAAAGACAGACACATTGCTGAAGAGGCTGAGTGCAGAAGCTTTCTATGAGTTGGCCAATTGGATGGGCTGCCATCTGATTCCGAACCACGCTGAATTTCGGCTGATGGGAAGTAAGGTGCTGAAAGAACTGAAAGGATATAGAGAAGTGAACTTATTTCTGAGAGGGGTGCTGCCATCCATGGGCCACCGGACAGCAATTGTGGAATATGAAAGGAAAGCAAGGAGGGCTGGAGAAAGCAAATATTCGGTCAGCAAGATGATGTCGTTGGCATTTGAGGGGATTACATCCTTCAGCATGCGTCCTCTGCGCCTGATTTTGGTTGTAGGCCTGGCAATCCTTTCCATGAGTGCGGGAAAGTGGATATATGGTGAACTCAGCAGGGACAAGGAAGGAAGAAGGAAAAGCCTGACGAACTGGCTTAGCTGTGGGATGCAGATGACCGCATTGGGAATTGTAGGGGAATATACGGGAAAAGATTATCTGGAATCGAAGAGGCGCCCCAGATATTTGGTAGAAAAAGAGCTAATGGAAGGCATGCTGGAGGAACGGCCGGAGGAGGGAATGATGGAGGTTGACAAGAAGTATGAAGGTTGAAGATATGGCATGAAGAAAGAAAAACAAATCATAGATAGAGATTCCCTTCAATTATAATGTAGGTGCAACGGAAAACGGCCGATTATGCATCTGCATTTTTTTTGGCCTAAAAATGTGTGAAACAGAAAACGCGGAGTGTTCTTTGCAACTATAAGGAAAAGACGGATGGAAATGAAGAAGATGAAAGGCATTTTATCGGCAGTGTTGCTGGCCCTGCTCATGACAGCCTGCGGAGGGGAAAGCTCGGGCGCGCAGGAACAGGATATAGAGGAAGAAAGTTCAGTAGGGCTCAGTCAGAATCTGAGGTGGAAGAGGCATCCCGGCCGGAGGAGGAAGGGGAATCTGGGGGAACAGAAGTTCAGGAAGCCATGGAAGAGGACAGCGAAGGGGGAATAGAGGGCGCCGAGGCATTACCCGGTTTTCCAAAGAGAGTATGGAAGGCCCAATTCAAGGGGCTCGTACGGATGAAGATATCGCCAAGCTGAAGGATATGCTGTAACCTCTGCCAGCATACGTTTTAAACATACCGCTGTACTGATTTGGCATTGTACATTTCTTCCCGCCGATTTTACAATAAACATAACGGATGCAGGAACGAAAACATGGATTTATCTAGATTAACCGGTTTTGTGTTACGGGTTACGAATCTTATAAAATGCCTATTAGGTATGATATTGTATTAAAAATAAGTATTAGTCATTAAAATTGAGATGTAGTATTCTGATTTTGGAATACCGGAGACAAGGGGTGCAGAAGCGGCGGCTGGAATGGGTTCCGGCCGCCGTTTCCCTGATAAAAGAAAGGAGAGCTGTGGTTGAAAGGGCGTCGTATTTTGAGCTTAGCTTTGTTTCTGGCGTTCATGCTGACAGGCTGTGCCCGGGAACAGGAACTGTCTGCCCAGGAACGTTCTCTGTTCGCGATGAATACTTATATGACATTCACAGCTTATGGTAAAAATGCGGCGGAAGCCCTGGATGTGGCCCTGGAACGGGTTGAGGAAGCGGAAGCGCTTTGGTTCGTTACGGAGCAGAACAGTGAGATCTATCAGGCCAATCACAGCGGCGGCCAGCCGGTAACTGTCAGCGATGAAACAGCGCAGCTGGTTTCCTTTGCTTTGGATATGGCAGAGCAGACGGATGGGGCTGTGGATCCTACCATCTATCCTGTGCTTTCTGCCTGGGGATTTACCACGCAGACCAAACAGGTGCCGGAAGAAGGACAGATTGCGTCCCTCCTTCAAAACGTGGATTACGGACGGATCAGCTTGGAAGGCGACCGCCTGACGGTACCGGATGGGATGCAGCTGGATATGGGCGCTGTGGGAAAAGGCTATGCAGGAGATCTTGTGATCGAAGTGCTGAAGGAATATGGAGTTGAGTCCGCTTTGATTAATCTGGGCGGCAATGTACAGGCCATTAGCTCCCGGCCAGACGGGAACGACTGGCGATTGGGAATTCGTGCTCCGTGGGAAGAAGGAAACCTGGGAGTGCTTCGGATCAGTGATGCGGCCGTGGTGACTTCCGGAGGATATGAGAACTATTTTGAAGATGAAGAAGGAAATATCTACTGGCATATACTGGACCCGTCCACCGGGTATCCGGCGGATGGAGGGCTCCAGGCGGTGACGATTATCGGTGAGGAAGGCAAACTGTGCGATGCGCTTTCCACGGCCCTGTTCGTCATGGGTGAGGACGGGGCAGTGAAGTACTGGCGCGCGAACGGCGGATTTGATATGCTGCTGGTCACGGAAGACGGAGAAATCATCCTGACGGAAGGGATTGCCGGGCAGTTTACCCTGAATGAAAACAGGACGGAACAAATACGGGTGATTGAAAGATGAAATGGAATACGGGGAAGAAAGATGCTTTTCGGGAAGTGATAAGCGGTACAAGCAGACGGCTGGAACGATATTTCCTCTTTACGGCACAGGTACTTTTCCTGGAAAAACCGAGGGGACTCGATTTCACCATGCGGGATACAGGACTTTTTAACCGAAGTGAAGGACGTTATCATGGCTATAGCAAAACAAATGAAAAACATCTGCGGGATATTTTTGGAAGGCTGGATTATTCCACGGAAAGGAAGCTGTTGGATGTGGGCTGTGGGAAAGGCGTGGTGCTCAAAGAAGCATCCAGGTTTCCGTTTGGGAAAGTGGCGGGGATTGAACTGCAGCCGGAACTGGTTCGGATCGCGAGGCGGAACCTGAATCGCTTGAGACTGACGGATCGTGTGTCCTGTATACAGGCAGATGCCATTTCATTCGATGGATATGGAGACTATAACGTATATTTTTTCTTCAATCCCTTTTCCGAAGAGGTGATAGAGAAGGTGATGGACAGGATATTGGAAAGCAGGGGCGGCAGATGGCAGGACGCTGTGTTTATCTACCATAACCCCAGATATCTGCGAATTCTGGAAGAGCGCCTGCCGGGAGCGGAAAAGAGCATGCTGTATGACCGCCGCAAGGGATATGAAACCTGTATTCTGCAGCCGCAGGGAAGATGAGGGCAGCGCGGGTTGGACAGATGGAGCGTATATTCCTTAAGACGGATACAGATGATGAAGCAGAAAGGAGATACCATGGAAAAAAAGAAAAAACGGGAAAACTGCCAGAAGGATGGGAACTGAGAGATAATTTCCAGCCTGTGTTTCTGAACAAGTATGGCTATTATGAATTAAGAAAGAAAAATACCAGAGAGGAAAGAGACAGGAACTTTGAAGAGAATTATTTTCAGGAATACGCGGGAGCGACTTACCAGAAGGCTTATCCGCAGGAGGAACTGGAGTTCATTCTGAATAAGATAGAGGAACGTGCCTGGGTAGTGGAAGAGAACCTGAGGAAGGTTGGAAACCAGCATATGACAGAAGCATCAGCTTCTGGAGAGGCTGTGCGTCCTATGGATCCCGGTTCCTATTCGCTGCTGGATATCGGCTGCGGAGAAGGGTTTTTGCTCCAGTATTTTTACGAGAAAGGCGTTCGGGTAAAGGGAATTGACTGCGGTTCCTATACGCTGCAGTCCTTCCATCCGCAGATGCTCGCCTATTTTGAACAGGGCGATATGGAAACCCTGCTTCCTCAGATGGCGGAGCGGGGAGAGACATATGATGTGATCAACATGGATCGGGTGCTCGATATGGTGCTGAATCCGGAAGAATGTCTGGCTGCGGCAGAAAAGTTGATGACGGATCAATCCATTCTGGTGGTCAAGGTGGCAAACAATTATTCCCATCTGCAGCAGATGCTTCTGGCAAGCGGAGAGCTGAAGGAAGAGTATTGGCTGGATGATCCGGATCATACGGGCTATTTTAACAGGGAAGGAATGATCCGGCTGCTGGAGGCCTGCGGATTTGAACAGATCGATTTCTATGGAGATACGTTTGTGGATTTTCAGCTGCTGAACCCCAATTCCAACTATTATGAGCGGCCTGAGACCGGGAAAGCAGCCCATGCGACGGCGGTGCGGCTGGAAAACCTGTTTCATGTCCTTTCGATGGAAAAAACGGTGGAACTGTATCGGATTCTGGGAGACATGGGCTTCGGACGGGAGATTGTCGGTGTATTCCGTAAGAAGAGCGGTAGGAGAAATAACGGATGAGAAAGGCGAGAAAGAAAATCTTGATGTTTTTGGCAGGAGCGCTTCTTCTGAGCCTGTCTGCATGTTCTGCACAGAGTGAGGATGCCGTACAGGGCATTGCGCCTTCCGCCACGGTGGCCGGGGAAATATTAACGGAGAACGTCCCGAATACGGAAACTGGCGTGGAAGAGGCAGAGGGGACGGAGATGGCCGGAGCGGCGGAAGCCCTCACGGAAACAGGGGCAGGAAACGGTATCCTGACGGGAGAAGGCGCTGGACTTTTGTCAGAAGAGCAGCAGAGGCTGATTGCGGATTATATGGATGCGTATTTTGACAGCGTTTCTGCACTGGAAATAGATGCCGGGCTGGCAGAGCTGTTCGCGGAGCCGGACGGGCTGCAGGCGTGGATGAATGAAAAGGGACTGGAGTATCTGATCGGAATCCGAAGCCTGCAGCCTACGGATCTGACATTGGCGTCTTATTATTATGAACTGTCGGTTACGGAAGTGAATGAGGCGGGTGACGGGAGTGTGGAAGTGCTGGCGGAAGAGTGGAACCGGCAGAATTTTACCCAGCATCCGCAGGTGGATTCTGAACAGTATGGGATCAGCCATCGGTTTGTGCTGACCGGTCAGAATGGAGAATGGAAAATCCAGGAACATCTGCAGAGAGATGGGATCTACTGGCATCTGTTTGGAGAATATTGGGGACAACCGGTGGAGGACATCCCGGATGCGCGCAATTACCTGCAGGAAAGGGTGGATGCGCTGGTGGAGGAAACACAGGCACAGCTGGGAAGCTGGGAAGAAGGAACCACAACCGCCTCCCCTCAATACGAAAATGCGTATGACGCAGAAGCGGCAGTCGCCTATGCGGGAGAATGGGTTGGAAGAAGAAATGAGGAATGGGCCGACTATTCCGGGCGAGGGGGAAACTGTCAGAATTTTGTTTCCCAATGCCTTCTGGCCGGAGGGATTCCAATGGACAGAGAGGGAAATGCGGTCTGGAAATGGTACGGTGAGGATCCGGATAACAGCGGCAGCGCGGAAGGCAGATCCCCTTCCTGGACAGGAGTGGATGAATTCTATCAATATGCTGCGGAAAATGAAGGATTTGGCCTGGTTGCAGCTGTGGATTATGCCTATGAAGAAGGAGAGGCGGGAGATCTGATTCGCCTGGGATTTCCGGACAACTGGAATCATGTCGTGATGATTACGGATGTGATCAGGGACGAAGAAGGAAGAACGGTGGATTACCTGATCGATTCCAATACATCGGACATGCATAATTTCCCCGTGAGCGCGTATCCGCTTCCCTGCAGATCACTGATTAAGATATATGGATGGAATGGATGAGATGAAAGAAGCGAAGAGGCTCTATTTGGTTATTCCCTGCTACAGGGAAGAAGAAATCCTGCCGGATACGCGGCGGCTGATGACAGCTTCGCTACTGCATCCGCTTCTTATATTCCATTCCCCACTGCGCCATTGCATCCAGGATGGGCTTCATGGATTCTCCCAGAGGAGTCAGAGCATATTCCACCCGTGGAGGAACTTCCGGATATACTGTCCGGGTGATAATACCGTCTTCTTCCATGGCACGCAGGCTGTCGGTAAGCACCTTCTGGCTGATACCCTCCAGATCTTTGCGCAGTTCATTAAAACGCCATGGACGTATGCGGAGATTCCTCAGAATTAACAGTTTCCATTTGCTGCCGATCAGCTGAACTGTGGTCGCTACAGGACAAGCGGGCATTTCTTCTTTGGTCAGCATAGAGTAATCCCTTTCCAATAGTTCCAATATGAATGTTACATCCTGATTATAGTGCAACATACAAAGAGATTCAATATCAAACGGGCACAAAAGCTTAGAAACAGCCGATTTTTGAAGTGGTTTACAGGGAAAGGAATGCCACCGGCTCCCAGGCGGGGACTGAAGGGCGTATGTGCCTGGCGTCTTCCGGCTGGGTTGTCTGGACGCTGCGGGCCTGGATTTTTTCCTGCCCCTGGCGGCCTAACAGCCCGCAGTTACCAGCAGGTAACCCGGTTATAAAAAAGTGCGTACTTTTTTTACTCCGTGGCGTGGCATAGAATAATAACTGCAGACGGAAGGTTGTTGTGCGGTGAAACGGAGGGAAAAAATGGATGCGAAAACCTGTTTACAGAAATTGAAATATGTGGGCGTTCTGGCATTTGCGACAACGGATGAACAGGGCGGGCCGCAGGTGCGCAATATCAGTGCTATTCATTATGAACCGGATGCACTTTATTTCTTCACGGCCAGGGGAAAGGAATTCTGCAGGGAACTGCTTGCCGACGGACGGGTACAGATTCTGGGATATACCCGATATAAAGAAATGATCCGTCTTTCCGCAAAAGTGGTTCCGGTTCCGCAGGAGGAACAGCAGCACTGGATCGACGTTATTTTTGAAGAGCAGCCTTATCTATCCAACGTATATCCCAAAAAGACGCGGGAAATTGGCATCATATTCGAGATACGGGATGCACAGATTGAATATTTTAATCTGGGAGTACATCCTATTTTCAGGGAAACATATATCGTCGGAGACGGAAAGGAGATGCCCAAAGGCTATCAGATCACCGATGCATGTATCGGATGCGGCGCCTGTGAACGCAGCTGCCCGCAGAGCTGTATCCTTCCCGGGCAGCCGTTTGCGATCAACCAGGAACATTGCCTGCACTGCGGAAACTGTTATGAGCACTGTCCGGTGGGCGCGGTTCAAAGAAAGGGCGCTTAGAGGCAGCAGAAGAGACGGAAATGTCTGGCGGAGAGGTGAGATGTATGATTACGTTTAGGAAGAGAAAGACGGAGTTCCCAGGGAGAGCGGAAGCTTCCTGCCCGGATGAAACGAAACGGCTGCGTGATGCGCTCGGCCAGGCGGATGCGGTCGTCATAGGGGCCGGGGCGGGGCTGTCCGTTTCCGCAGGGTTTACTTATGAAGGGAAACGCTTTTGGCAGTATTTTGCAGATTTTGCAGAAAAATATGATTTCCATAACATGTATACAGGCGGCTTCTATCCCTATGAGACGTTGGAAGAACACTGGGCTTATTGGAGCAGATACGTCTATATCAACCGGTATATGGACGCGCCGAAGCAGGTATACCAGGAACTTTATGACCTCATTAGGGATAAAGATTATTTCGTCCTGACCACCAATGTGGATCATTGTTTTCAGAAAGCCGGATTTGACAAGAACCGCCTATTTTATACGCAAGGAGATTACGGCCTGTTCCAATGCAGCGGCCCATGCCATCAAGAGACCTACGAGAATGAGGAAATGATCCGGCAAATGGTGGAGGCGCAGGGATATGTGATCGCCGCAGACGGCACATTGACGCTGCCGCAGGGGCGGGCGCCTAAGGGGAAAATCCCTTCCGAATTGGTGCCCCATTGTCCGAAATGCGGGAGGCCCATGAGCATGAATCTCCGCGCAGACGATACATTCGTTGAAGATGAAGGCTGGCACAGGGCGGCGGAGCGCTATTCGGATTTCCTCCGCAGACATCAGAATATGAAAGTCCTGTTTTTGGAAGTCGGTGTTGGATATAATACCCCGGGCATAGTGAAATTTTCCTTCTGGAGAATGACAGCGGAAAACCCCAGGGCAATCTATGCCTGCGTCAATCTGAGGGAAGCCAGCGCGCCAAAAGATATTGCGGATCGTTCGATCTGCATTGATGGGGACATTGGCGAAGTATTAAAAAAGTTAAAATGAAAACCAGCAGATTCATTGGCTATTCGTTACCGGGATATATTTTGTGTCGGTTGCTAAGGTATCAATCGTGTCACAATCGGCTCAGGTGTTTATGCATCCATATTCGGAACGGAGAATTGTGTTCGGTGTACGGCGGTGTGGGTATTCTGGGCAGTATGGAGAAATAATAGCATGCTTTGTCTTGCCATGATGTATGGAGAAGTCTTTTTTGGGAACTCTTTACGAAAAGGGACAGGTCCATTGCTTTTTTTGTCCCGAATAATATATAATAAACGGGACAAAAGGAGGCGATACGCATGGCATACGGTTATGCGAAAGAGATTCAAAACCGCATTGGTGCGGCTCCTGACGGTACGATTTTTATTGTTTCCGATTTTTCAGATGTAGCGGACAGCGAGACCATACGAAGAAACCTGAACCGGCTTGTGCAGGCTGGTACACTCAGGCGTATTTTGAAAGGAGTCTTTGAAAAGCCGAAATTCAGCAAGCTCCTTGGGGAATATGTGGCAGCGGACCCGGATGCGGTTGCCAAAGCATTGGCGAGATGCTATCATTGGACGATCGCTCCCTGTGGAGATACCGCATTAAATATGCTGGGGCTGTCTACTCAGGTGACGGCAGTATGGTCCTATATCAGTGATGGACCCTATAAAACCTATGAATGGGATAAGACAAAGATTGAATTTAAGCACCGGACGAATAAGGAGGTCACGGGCCTGTCGCCTATGACGATCCTGGTGATCCAGGCGTTAAAGACCCTGGGAAAAGAAAATGTGGACGAAAAAACCATACGGGTGCTTTCCCGCAGGCTGAGTGAAGATGAAAAGGCAGCACTTCTTGCAGAAGGGGCCGAAGCGACGGATTGGATTTACACAGTGATTAAAGAGATCTGCAAAGGAGGAAGAGAAAATGATTGAGATTGCCAGACTTCCGGCAGATGAACGGCAGGAACTGTTTCATAACACTGCAGCAAAAACCGGCCTTCACGATGCCATTGTGGAAAAGGATTTTTGGGTATGCCTGACGCTGGATTACCTGTTCCACCGTTGCCCGTGGAAAAAGGCAGTCTGGTCCTATGTCAAGAAAAAGTACAAATTAAACATGCCTTTTTTAAGGTTGGCTT
>ERZ826396.335-NODE-335-length-70824-cov-5.327008_pt1 | contig 70824 bp, 79 predicted proteins | sample MGYA00519926_ERZ826396 | MGnify/ENA primary metagenome ERZ826396 (study PRJEB31778, sample SAMEA3449230) | human gut metagenome | biome: human gut; feature: human-associated habitat; material: faeces | place: United Kingdom | collected 2010/2012 ... | reverse complement strand
TCAGATTCATGGTACTGTTATCAATTCAGATACTGTTCCGTGAATAATTTAGGATTCATTTCCTTTCTTGTCTAGATTTCACTTCTTTGCTATACCAAAAAGTAATTCGTAATAGGTGGTGATTAAAATAGCAGAGTCCAATTTGACGAAACGGGTTTTGGCACAGACTCTGAAAGAACTGATAAAAACTCAGCCCTTTGAAAAAATCAGTGTCAGTGACATCTGCAATGCCTGTGGCGTAAGCCGAAAAACATTTTATTATCATTTTCTGGATAAATATGCCTTGGTGGAATGGATCTTTGACAATGAATTCATCACCATGCTCAGGCAATCAGATATTCATGAACTGTGGTCCTTTATCCGTGCCTTATGCGATTATTTCTACCGAGAACACTCTTTTTATGCCCAGCTTTTAAATTTTGAAGGTCAAAATTCCTTTCGTCAGTATTTTCGGGAGTTCATGTTCCACACAATTGAACCCTTCATCCTTCCGGAAAATGCTGAAACCATTGCCATAGCCAACAAGGAAGGTTTGGTACCCAATACAGCCGAGGATTTTTATGTTCGTTTTCTCACCGATGCCATTTTGATTGCTATTTTCCGTTGGCTGACCGGAGGAACAAAGCAGACTCCTGAGGAATTTGTCACCCTCCTTAAAAGTACTGCAGACCTCATTACCTTGCGAGTGATCAATCAATCCCAAAAATAGTTTGAATAAATACGAAAGCTATGGGAACATCCTTCTGATGTTCCCACCTTTTTTCATCAAATCTTGTCAATCCTCTCCCAGGGTAGATCCAGATCCATCCTTCCAAAATGTCCATATGTTGCTGTCTGTCTATAGATTGGTGCTCGTAACCCAAGGCTTTGGATCATAGCCTCCGGACGGAAGTCAAAAGTTTTATTTACCATGTCAAGTATTTCATCATCCGGCTTTATCCCTGTACCAAAGGTGTCCAATCTGACAGATGTCGGTTCTGCCACTCCGATAGCATAGGACAGTTGCACCTCGCACTGGCGCGCCACCCCCGATGCTACAATGTTTTTCGCCACATAACGTGCATAATAGGCGGCCGACCTGTCTACCTTTGTACAATCTTTTCCAGAAAATGCACCCCCGCCATGATGAGCGTATCCTCCATAAGTGTCTACAATGATTTTTCGTCCGGTAAGTCCGCTGTCTCCCGCAGGGCCTCCGAGTACAAAGCGGCCTGTAGGATTGATCAAAATTTTTGTATGGGGGTCTATCATCTCTTCCGAAAGAACTTCCCTGATTACATGAGCCCGTAAGTCTGTCTCAAGCTGTATCTGGGAAACCCCCGGATCGTGCTGGGCGGAAAGCACGATGTTGTCGATCCTTAAGGGTCTTCCATTTTCATCGCATTCTACTGTGACCTGACTTTTGCCATCTGGGCGAAGATAAGGGAGCAGTCCGTTTTTTCTTACCTCTGCAAGCTGGTACGTCAGGGCATGGGACGCCATGATCGAATACGGCATCAGAGAAGGCGTCTCATCACAGGCAAATCCAAACATCATACCTTGATCTCCTGCTCCTGTTTCAAATTCTTTTTCTATATTCCCCGCTTTTGCTTCTTTAGCTCTGTCTACTCCCATAGCAATATCCGGAGATTGTTTTTTCATATCAACCTGAATACGACATGTGTTTCCATTGAATCCTAATTCTGGGCGATCATATCCAATCTCACATATTGTCCTGCGCACGATCTTCTCTATATCTATCTGAGCATTGGTTGTAAGTTCCCCCATGACAAGCACAAAATCAGTATTGGCGCATACTTCACAGGCAACGCGTCCGTAAGGATCCTGCCTCATCACCTCGTCCAGTATCGCATCTGCGATCTGGTCACATACCTTATCCGGGTGTCCTTCCGTAACGGATTCAGATGTAAAATAACGTTTTCTCATAGTTCACATTTCCTTCCTTTCAATTAGTTTTTCTTCGCGTTTATGTACATCTTTTCGCAAAAGCTGATAAAAAACTGTCATCAGAGGGACTCCAAGTAGCATTCCCCAGATCCCCCACAGACCGCCTCCTACCCCGATTGCAAGAAGAACCCACATGCCGGGCAGCCCGATTTTTCTTCCTACGACTTTGGGATAAATTACATTCCCTTCTATCTGCTGTAGGACAATCAAAAAAACAAGAAACAGCAATGCCTTTCCAGGAGAGATGAATAGCAAAAGCAGGACACCAACCACACCTCCTATATAAGCTCCCAAGATCGGAACCAAAGCCGTAACTCCAACCACCACGCTAACCATGCCTGCATAATCTAACCGTAGAAGCATCATGCCAAGAAAACACAGACTCCCCAGTATAACTGCTTCCTTGCACTGGCCCGCCACATAATTATCAAAGACGCGATAAACCGTCTGCAGGACATAGGAAAGAACCTGATTCCATTTTTTCGGCAGATATACCTTCATGCACCGCTTTGCCTGTGCAATAAGACGCTCTTTTCCGCTCATCACATAAACAGAAAGCGCAATCGACAGAAACACGGTTGCCAAAACAGAAACAACACCTGCTGTGACTTCAATGATCTGCGGGAGGAAATCATTGAGTGTCTGCGTTAAATCAGACATATAAGAGTCTACCAATTGGATCAAGTCACTCAGATCGATTTTGCTTAAGCCTAACGCCTCTGTAAACCGGTTAAGCCATATCTGGATCTCAAGCAGGTAACTATCTGCATTTTCGGCAAACATCCTGGTGTTTTGTATGACTTCAGGCGTTACAATGCAGATAAGAGCAGTAAGCGCACCAAAAGCAATGATATATACAGATATTATGGCGCATATTTTTGCTCGACGCTTACTTAATCCCCATCTTTTTTGGTACCAGGTCCGTAAAAACATATACGGGTGGTCAAGGACAAACGCTATTACAATGCCAAACAGCAATGGCTTAAACAGCCCCAGAAAGAAGCCGAACCCGCGTATAATGTCTTCTATATGCACAACCACAAGAACCAAGCCAACTGCATATGTGATCATCCACAAAAATTGTCTCAGTTTATCTCGTTCCATCCATTTCAGGCCCCCTTACATATTTGGGAAATCTCTGAAGAAGCTTCAAAAGGGAGCTTCCCTTTACAGAAACCTCAGTCTTTGCTTCTTTTCCCGTCTTATATTCGGTCAAAGTACCATCTGGCAAAACTCCCATAAAGCATTCATCATCAGAAATGCAAAGATCGGCATACAGGGTATCCGGGTAAAAATCAAGCAATAAAGTGGGATACCTTTGCTCCATTCTCGCATTCAATGCATAGGAATAGATTGAATATTCTGCATCCATATCTGCCGTTCCTTCTGAAATAAAGAGTACTGCCATCCCCAGATAAGAGTGCATCTCTTCCATCCATTTTCCAGATAGGAGTTCTTTAATGTCATCCTGATTAGAAAACCTGCGAAAGATCAGATAAAGCAATTTCCTTTCTCTGATAAACCTGATATTTTCCTTAAAATATAGTCCATTACCATCTACCCCAAACATAATGTTGTGACAGTTACCTTCTAAAAGTCCTATCTGTTCCTCCACTCTGCACTTAGAGGGTAAAAGCAGACAGAACGCACTATCTTTGGCATCCGTTGCCAATCTTAATGCTCTTTGTACCGACGGAATGTCTTCAGTAAATAAAAAATAACTTCTAATCCCCAAATCTCTTCCTTCGTGGATCAATCTGAAATACTCCCCCTCATCCAGGCATCCCGGCATATCTTTTAAGTGAAATGTGAGGGACCAGGGAATATTAAAGCCGCTTTCTGCCTCTTTTGCTCTGATCTTAGATGCCCCTTCCGTCAGGCTATTCCAGCCAAGATTCATTCCGAAAGTCAGCAGTATCTCTGGGTCAACAGTATTTATAATATTCTGAAGGAAAATATAATAAGGACTGTCCTCCTGGCTCAACATCTTTTGAGCCGTTCTTAAAAACTGCCCCCAAAAACGACCTTTGATATTTTCATTTCCCAGATCCACCAGCTTTCTGATGCTTCGTTTTGGATCTCTTTTCATTTCATTTAATGTGCGGCGAACAATCACCTCTGTTACTGTCCGTTTGAGCTGTGAGTAAGTCATTTTTTACCTCAAGATCTTTCTTATCTTTCTTTTTCATTTTCCCTTTTGATACCGATATTATAAAAGGCCCGTATAAGATCAGAACATGGACATTTTTCAAAAGTTGTGTCAAATGGTTACAGTTTTCAAAAATGACTCAAATGGTTACAGCTTCCGGTTTCTGTCCCATGACAGAGCAGATAACACGAATTACAATTAGCATAATCCTAATAAGGAGATATGGGGGTCTCTCCAAAATACGCCAAATTTAAATCTAAAGAAAAAGCGAGGTCTTCAACATGAGCAGCAACACAAACCTTACAGGCAAAGCAAAAAAAGTCGTCATGAGCACTGCACTCAAGCAAGCCTTATCTTATCTGGAAAAGGATCCGGAAACGAACATTCCCAAGCTGATGGAACTTGTAGATAAGGTCGTTCCAAATGACTGGTATGGTTCTCAGCGAGAGGCCATACAGAGGGCAATAGACGAGAAAAGTAACTGGTATCAGCTGATATTGAAAATTTATGAGTTAGATCCAGGCGTCCGTAAAACATTCTTTCAGAATTTCATTTTAAACGCCAGCTTAAACGGAAGTGCTATCCAGCAGGAAACTGCACAGCGTGAAAACTGTAATGTTCCATGGGCGCTCCTCCTGGATCCCACTTCTGCCTGCAACCTTCATTGTACCGGCTGCTGGGCAGCCGAATACGGGAATCGGCTGAATCTGAGCTTTGAGGAACTGGACTCCATCATCACACAAGGAAAAGAGCTTGGTACCTACATGTATATTTTCACAGGAGGGGAGCCTCTGGTAAGAAAGAAGGATGTAATCGCCCTTTGTGAAAAGCACAGTGACTGCGAATTCCTTGCCTTTACAAATGGCACACTGATTGACGAGGATTTCTGCCAGGAAATGCTCCGTGTGAAAAACTTTGTTCCCGCTATTTCCTTGGAGGGCTTTGAAGATGCAAACGATGGCCGCCGTGGAAAGGGAGTATATGAAAAGGTCCATAACGCCATGGCTCTGCTGAAAGCCCATGGTCTTCCTTTTGGCATCTCCACCTGCTATACCAGCGCCAACTGGCAGGATGTCAGCAGCGAAACATATTTTGATCAGATCATCGATGCAGGTGCTTTATTTATCTGGTTCTTCCACTATATGCCCGTAGGAAACGGCGCCGTTCCCGCCCTGCTTCCTACTCCTGAACAACGTACTGAAATGTATCGCCGCATCCGTGCCTTCCGCAGCTCAAAGCCCATTTTCTCCATGGACTTCCAGAACGATGCAGAATATGTTGGCGGCTGTATTGCGGGTGGAAGAAGATATATGCATATCAATGCCCGTGGAGATGTGGAGCCCTGCGTATTCATCCATTATTCCAACGTAAATATCAGGGAATGCACCCTGTTGGAAGCTTTAAAGTCTCCGATCTTCATGGCATACCACGATCAGCAGCCTTTCAATAAGAACATGCTCCGGCCCTGTCCCATGCTTGAAAATCCGGAACGGCTTCGTGCGATTGTAAAAGAGACAGGCGCAAGGTCTACGGATTACGAGGCTCCGGAGACCGTCGATGAGCTTTGTGACAGAACGACCCCTTACGCAGATAACTGGAAGCCGGTCGCCGAACAGCTTTGGAGCTGCTCGGAATGTAAAAAGCAAGGCAGTCAGGAGCCGAATCCATGAATTACCGGATCTTTACGGATGCCACTGCGGATCTGATTCCTGAATTGCTGGATGGGCTTCCAGATGTTGCCATTCTGCCCATGGAGATTGTCTTTGAGGAACAAATATATACCTATGGGCCGAAAGGGACGATTACCGTGGAAGATTTTTACTCTGCTCAGCGCTCCGGAATATTTGCTTCCACTTCGCAGATCCGTTCCGCTGTATATATGGAGCAGTTTCAGCAATGTCTGGATCAAGGCGTGGATATCCTATATCTCGCCTTTTCCTCCGGCATGTCCGGTACCTATCAGACGGCCTGCCTGTGTGCCGAGGCCTTGCAGAAAAAATATCCAGAGCGAAAAATTTATTGTATCGATACTCTTTGCGCTTCGATTGGAGAAGGACTTTTGGTAAAAAAAGCCGCCCTTCTTCAAAAAGAAGGTTCCAGCTTGGATGAATTGATTCAGTGGATAAACCGTTTTCGTCTTAATGTCTGTCATTGGTTCACAGTAGACACCTTTGAACATCTTAGGCGTGGCGGAAGGGTATCAAAGGCCGCCGCCGCTGTAGGTACGGTCCTTCAGATAAAGCCTCTGCTTCATGTTTCTGATACCGGCTCATTAGAAGTGATGAAAAAGCCCCGTGGAACAAGGCAGGCTATGCGTATGCAGCTGTTACATATGAAAAACTGCTGGCTTCCTTCTCTCAGTACAGACGTTATCGTAGGGCATGGCGACTGTCCCAAGCAGGCTCTGGAACTTAAAGAGCTTGTTAAAGCTGAATTTCCTGATGCAAATATCCATATTGCCCCTATTGGTCCAATCATCGGTGCTCATACAGGCCCCGGAATGCTTGCACTGGTATTTTGGGGAATTGAACGTTGAAGCAATGGCCGCTCTTCATATTCGAGAGCGGTCATTATTATAAATGATATACAAACAGGAGAGTTAAGCTACTATGAAATCAGGGAAAAATGATATGATACGATCCAAATTAAAGTTTTTACCGCTAATTATATGTATCCTTCTTATACTTTTCTTTTTTAATAAAGACATTACCGTTCAACAGATCTTGGATTATACTCCAACAAATCCTATTTTAGCAGCACTTTTCATTTTGCTTTTTTATGCTTTAAAGAGCATATCTTTTGTTTTTCCAATCCTCATACTTCAGATTGCAACTGGTCACCTCTTTAATATGCCAATAGCTCTTCTTATCAACTTCATCGGAAGAGCAGTCACTATAACTATTCCTTATTGGATTGGTAGATTTTCCGGTAGTGATATCATTTATTCCCTGACACAAAAATACCCTCAGTTAAATGAAATTACCGTTGAGCAGAAGAAAAGTCCTTGTTTTCTGTCTTTTCTACTACGTACCTTTTGTTTTCTTCCTGGTGATGCTGTAAGTATGTATTTAGGCGCAATAAAAATTCCGTTTTTATATTATTTTGAAGGCAGCATAGCTGGAACTACACTAGGTGTTATTTTATCTACTATATTTGGGGCAAGCATACGAAGACCTAGTTCTGTTGCATTTTGGCTTTCTGCCAGTTTAATGACGCTGATGGCCATAGTGTCATTCATTGTATATTTAAAACGGAAAAAGTAAAAAAGGGGCAAGTATCTCTATATTAATTTTTCTCCACTTTTAACGAGGTTAAACAGGAACTATTATTTCTGTAAAATACCGAAATATTAAAACGTTCTCCTACCAATACACGAACTGTAAAATGGTGTTGGAGGTGAACTGACAGTGGATAGACCGGAAAAGTTGGATATTTCCTATATGGGACCTATATTTAAAAAATATCGGCTGGACGCCAAGCGCACACAGGATGAGGTTGCTGAAAAAGTCGGCATTACCACCCGCTTCCTTATGGCCTTGGAAAATGAAGAGAAACGCCCCAGCCTGGATATTCTTCTCCGCCTGGTAGACGTACTGAACATACCTGGAGATACCATTCTCCACCCACAGTTACAGACCATTGACGGCGAGGATGAACAGCTTATCCGTATGATGATGCGGTTAAGCAGCAGAGACAAGCAGGTAATCCGCAGCACGATCCTGTCCATGCTGGAAACGGATCGTGCAGACTGTTGAAATGACTATTCCTTTTTCTGATCTTAAACAATTTCTTCAGGTGTTTCCTTCCCTGCATACGTCATGATGCCATATTCCATACGCCACCGGGAGAGCAAAGCATCCCCTTGGCGGCGTATTCTTGTTTTCTTTTAATCGCTGTCAATCAGTGTATAAAGCAGGCTGCTTCTTCCGCCGTTTTCCCGCCACCTCTGCTTCTTTTTAATAAAGCCGGCGCGAATCAGATCTTCAATCGCTCGTTCCACTGTCCTGCGTGACAAATGCAACTCCTTTGCGATAGTACCGATTGCCGGATAGCACTGCCCGTTTTTGTCACTGCGGTCTTTCAAATACATATACACTGCCTTTGCCCGATGCGGCAGCTCCTCGGCGTATATCTTAGAAAAATACCCTATGCGCTTCACCGCCTTTCTAATCCGTGCGAAGGGGCGGACGCCTGACTGGTGCTCTATGCTCTTTCATCTGTGGAGCTGCAGCGTGAATCTGCCCTCCCACACCTGATATGCTTTCCTCTCCTGCCGGCATGTCATCCCATCCGTCATCTTCCTCTTCATCCCTTCGGCGCACGATCTCCTGCTCCAACTCAAACCGATCCGCATAAGCCACCGGCCTCGTCGACTGCTCAGGGACTTCATAAGGCTTTCCAAATTGGATTCCCCATTTCCAAAACAAGGGAAGCTGCGTCTGCATCGGAAAACATCCGGTCTTTGCCAAAATGAAATGGCCTTTCGGCAAAGTTTTCAATTCATCCGGCGACATCAGGGGTCGGCTCATCATCTGCAGGCTCTGGCTGGGATCATTCTTCCCTCTGGATATGGAACCGGACAGCACCGTGCGGTTGCCGAGCGCCTTTGATAAGATCTCCGCGCTTTCCGAATTGGGCGCAAAGCCACCAAACAGGATATCCTGGCAGTTGTCAATGATAATGCTTGCCCCTTCCTTCCCATAGTTTTTCTCCAGCTGAGCAAAGGACTGGATGATCGGCACCATACTGATGCGCCGGGAACGCCCTGCGGAAAACATCATCTCCATAGATTCAATTTTGGGAATTGTACCAATCTCATCTGCAAACATCATCACGCGGTTGGGGAGCTTTCCTCCATGTTCATCCGCTATGGTCAGCATCTCCCGGTAGAGCTGCTGGAGGAACAGGGATACCATGAAATATTTCGTATTATCTTCCTCCGGCAGAACAATAAATATGGCTGATTTCGTGGAGCAGAAGGTTTCCGTATCAAGGGAACTGTCAAAGCACAGGATCTGCTCCATCTCACTGTCCAGAAAGGCATTGAGACGGCTCATAGCGGTTGACAGCACGGACGCCATGGCCTGATCCGCGGAATTAAGCGCAGCGCCGGCAAACCATTTTGCCTTATGGGTGGGCGGAAGCTTGTCCATCAAAAGCTGGAACAGGCTCCGGTTCTTCACGGGGGAAGGTGCCAGCAGATCCTGGATCAGTTTAAACACCGAAATAATATGCCTTTTCTCAGGCGGGCAGTATTCCGCAATCAGCAGGATTACCGATGCCAGAAGCCCTTCCGCCGCGTCATAGAAGAATGCATTTTGTCCGTAGCTGCTGGCGGAGGCACCATCCGAACTGATGATGGTCTTTGCCGTGATCTTTGCGTATTTTTCTGCCTTGGCTTTTGCCGCCAGATTCTTTGGATTCTGCAGATATTCATCCATATATTTGTTGACCAGCGTCAAAATGTTGTTTCCATCCGAGCGGGTAGGATTTCTGAGATCCAGGATGGAAATATGATAACCATAGCACTCCTTTGCGATTCCCGCGTAATTTCGGAACAGGTCACCCTTGGTGTCCGTTGTCAGAAAGCTCATTCCTGATGCGCAGGCATATTCTATGTTGGGATATAAAAAATTAGCAGTCTTGCCGACACCGGCCGCTCCGATCATCAGGCAGTGGATATCTCCGCTGTCTACCAGAGCGGTAATGGAGTTCCCTTTCTTTTTATATCCCACCACCAGTCCCTGCTCCAATGGAAGCGCTTCTCCATGCCTCCATTTTTCCGGTTCATAGGAGACATGGGCGTATGTCTCCCGAATCTCTTTTTCCGTGGCAAACCTTGCGGTCCCATGCTGGCCGTCGCCGACTGTCCGTGACTTGATTCCGTTTAACGTATAGTAATTGGACAGCATCGCAAGACCGCCGATCACCGCAAACATCCCAAGCCCAATGCAGACAAACAGTATGATATTCTGTGCTTCCATCTCATTCCTCCCTTTACCCCATCCGCATAGCAAATCCTTGCTCCTCCTGCTTTGGAGGCGGCTTTGTAAGTGCCTGCAGATCCTCATTCCAGTCTTTTTGCTGTGAAAAGAGCTGGAATACATCTCGGTATCCCCGCTCCGCTAAACTCTGTTTGATTCTCTCCCGTGCCTGTAGCCCCGCTTTATCATTATCAAGGCACAATGCAATTCTTTTTACCTGGGATGCATCGGATAGCAGCTGCAAAAGCGCATGTTCCGCCACACCGCAGAGAGCTACATAGCTGTGCATCCGCCAGTCCTTTTGATAAAGGGAAATAAAGGACAGCAGATCGATAGGCGCCTCAAACACATAGACCATATCGCTCTTTCCGATCCAGTGAAAGCTGTATCTCGGATCGCATCCATCCACATTTCCTTTGAACGGTTCCCCTTTCGTATAAGTTCCCCGCTTATGTGCATGACGGGGAACACCGTCTAAGTCATAGCCGACAAACACCGCATTGTGGTACGCCGCATCCTCATAGATCATCTTTGCTTTTACAAATGCTTTTACCACACTTCGGTCCAGGCAACGTGTTCCGGTAAGGTATGCAAATACCCGGCGCATATCCGGATTGGCTTCGGGAAGCAGAAACGGTTTTGGTGGCTCCGGTTCCACTTTTCTGCTTTCACGGTAAATTTGTCCCTGCTCTCCGCCCAACAACATAGTTACCGCATCGGGGAAACTCTGCCCGTAGAACATTTTCACAAAGTCAATCGGATATCCGCCTTTTTCCGTGGCATGGTCATACCAGCGGTTCCCTCGTACAGTGATGCTGTGATCGCTGGACAGACGCTTCTCCCTGCCGGAGCGCAGCAGTTTCTCTCCCTGTCGGGACAGGAAATCTTCCAGATCTACTTGGTTGGCTCGCTGCTTTTGCTCTTCTGTGAAATAAACATACCCGGCCATACATCCACCTCCCTTAATAAACTTGTTGTACCGGCTCATGGTCATCCCGTTTATGCCCCTGTGCCTGCTTTTTCTCCGCCAGTTTCCTTCTGCGCTTTCGGTCGATGTGATAGGAAACGCCTCCTGTGCCTTTCCGGTAATCTTCCTGAAACAGTTTTTCCAAATGGTGCAAAAGCCGAGTTGCTGCAAGAAAGGCGGACGGATTGTGAAATGATCCCATATGTTCCAGAAGAATCTGTGCATACATATTTCCCTGCTCGGAGGATGCCTGCAGATAAAAAATAGCTTTCTCTTTATCAAATGGGACATCCTTCCCACAGAGATACAGCTTGCCGAGAGCATACCGGGCATAGGAATTTCCTTTATCAGCCGCAGCTTCCATCCACCTCACAGCCGCCTGCACATCTTTTGGGATTTCTTCACCTGCAAGATACAATTTTCCCAGCTGATAAGCCGCATACGCATTTCCCTGTTCGGCAGATAAAATTAAAAGGCCGACCGCTTTTCCAATATCTTTTGAGACATGTTCTCCGTCCCGATAGATTTTTGCCAGCGCATACTGCGCTGCACTGTTCCCTGCTTCTGCCGCTTTCTCAATCCATTCCACCGCCTGCTTTGGATCACCGGTGCCATTCATAAGCCATAACTTTCCCAGAGCATACTGCGCATAAATATTGCCGAGCCGTGCAGCCTGTTGCCAATACTCTGCCGCCCGTACCTCATCCTTTTCCGTACCGGTCCCGGTATGGAGCATCCATCCCAGGCGGTATTGCAGCTTATCATCATGGCTTTCTCTCTCCAGAGCGGAAAAACCGATAAATGCTTTCTCAAACTGTTCCTTCGCCTGCCAAGGATCCGAATCCGTGCCTATCCCGTCCCGAAGCATCTTCGCCAGTTCATAAGAAGCATACGGGTTTCCCTGTTTGGCAGACAACTGATACAACAGAAAGGCCTGGGAAAAATCCTGCTCCACTCCCTGCCCGCGGTAATACAATCCGGCAAGAGAATATTGAGCATACTTATGGTTTCGTGAGACCGCCTTTGAAAACCATACAGCGGCGGATGCATAATCCCGGCCCAGGTTTTCCTCTCCTGCACCTTCGGTGCCGCTTACCTTGTGTTCTGTCCCAAGCCCCGCAGCATACATCTTTCCGATGCGATACCACAGGTAGGGGAGCTTCCGTTCTTTTGCCGTGCGCTCTGCGGCAAGGAAAGCCTTCAGGGCCTTCCGGTACCAGTCTTTTGCCGATTCCGGATCTGCTTCACACCCAAGCCCATCCGCGCACATCCTCCCCAGATCATACATGGCAAGCGCATTTCCCGTTTTTGCTTCCGCAAGGAACAGCACAAGCGCCTGGGAAAAATCCTGCTCCACATCGTTTCCGCCATACAGATATTTTCGCGCAAGTTTATACTGCCGGGTCCCGTCTGCATGAAATGCTTCCTGTCTGTTCTGCGCTTCTCCCTCTTCCGGCAATTCCAGTTCTTCTAAGAGAACATCCGGTTCCAACAGGTTTTCTCTCTCAGAAGCTTCTTCCGGTTCCCAATCTTCTTCCGGCTCCGGAATATGCGTATCCTCAAATAAAAAACGGGAACCGTCCAGCTTTAACGCCTCCGCGATTACCATGTTTTTGATGCTTTTAAACTGCTTCTGCTTAGATAAAGGAGGAAGCGGTGGCGGATCATTCCGATAGGCCTGGAGGATCTCATTCTGCCACTTTCCCCAAGCCTGGTATAATTCCGACACCCGCTTGTCTTTTTCCAGCTCATCCACGATCTGATCCACGAGATTTTTCACATCCCGTTTCAGATACCCATAGACCTTTTTCCCTGACGTATTTTGCAGGCGTTCCGACAAAGTGATCATCATGCGTTCAATCCGGCCATTCACAAGGACACCGTTTTTCAGTTCCTCCAGTTTCTGCCTCAGTGCATCCTCCGCGCCGGATTTCAGTTTCTCTCTCGCCTGATTTTGTTCCTCATAAAGGTTTGCAAAGTCCTGCCGGAAAATATCATGGGCCAGTTCGGAGCGCATGGCTTCAATGGACGGCTTGGTAAGATATCCGTCGTTTTCTTTTGCGGAATAAACCACCAGATGCACATGGGGATGATGGCCCTCGTTATGGAACGCTGCATACCATCTGAGATTTGCGCTGTCGATTTTCATGTGCCGACAAAGCATGGCGCGCTTGGAACGAAGCAGTGCCATCCATTGGGATGCACAGTCATATCCAAGCCGTTTTGCATCCTCCCGCCGCAGAGAGATCACATGGGTCCAGATCGGTCCTTTATGCTGTGCCACATCTTCCTGTACCTTTTTTAAGATGACCGGCTCTCCGGCATCTGTAAAAAGACCATGCTCTCCCACCCGCTCCACGCGGGGACGGTTTGCAAGATAATCCACATAGTTTCTGCGCGACCCAATAAGATCCACGTTTTGCTCCAGCGCACGGGAAATCAGTTCAGAAGCATTGCCAATCGTCGGCTTCAATAAAAAATCCGTGTATTCCAGCAGTTCCTTTGTCTGTGGAATATCACGGATGAGCTTAGTGATCAGTTGTCTCTGATTGCCCGTCGCCGGAAGGGACAATTTACTTTCATCAATTTTTTCAACTCCCTCGCGTGTCCCGATGTAGCGCACATAGTTTTCCAGCTGCGCTGCCGGTGCGTCTTTAAGATACCGGGAAGTAAAAATCAGTTTTGGCAATCCGGTTTCCTCTCCTGCATAGAAGAAAGGCCTGCCGAAGCAGACCCATCTTTCTGTGTTTTACAATACACCTAACTTTTTTAACAGCTCCACGCAGTCCCTTGCGCCCTGTACATAGAGATACTCGCATTCATGCTGTGCGATCAGATTGGTTTTCGTGATGTAGTCATCGATCACCTGACGATCCTCGGTTGAAAGCTTTGCAAGTACATCCCGTTTCTTTTCCGATAAGACACCAATCTCCTGATAAAGTTTTTGTTCTTCTTCCTCACAGCTTTCCCTGCGTCGCATAAGCGCATGCTCCGTCATCTCCTGAATGACCATCTCATAAATTTCTTTCTTGTCCATACCGGATCACTCCTTTTTCAGCACACGATAAACAACTTCTGTGTGATAAGTCTATACCAAAACCCAACAAAGATTTTCCTGTTCCTTTAGGTTTCTCGCTTCTGATATTTGTATGCATCTTCAAAATCAATCGCTCCGTTGATGCGCCTGACTTCTTCCACACATTTTGTATGCAGACGTTTCATGGCCTCCTCGTCAACATCATGTGTGTAGGCGATGACCTGGGACAGCTTTGACAACTCCACCGCGATCTTAAAATCCATGCGAGCCAAGCGGTTTTCACTGTCCTGCATCGTTCCCGTCATCACAGAGGAAATTGACTGGAGCAGGTAATCCTCCGCTTTCTTTGATGTCAGAAATCCAAGGTAGAAACGCAGCGCATCTTCCATAAGCTCCGTGCGGTTCCTTACCGTGCTGTCTTTGATATAAGCATCCGCCAGAGCAATCAGTTCCGTATCCACCCGGATGGAAAACTTGGTTTTCTCCGCGTTTCCGCTCATAAACGCCTCCTTTCCGCCGTTAATCCCAAAGCCACCTGTTATTTTTCCAAACAGCCTGTCAAACTCCCCTCCAAGCCACTTGGATTCTCTAAAGACCATTTTATGGGTGGAATGGGAAATCCCCGCACGGCTTTGCCGGGCGGTGTGAAGCGGGCAGGGAGGCTCCCAAAAGCCACCCGCCCTTTAACCTGCACACGTTTCGACCCAACTACAGCCTCCAAAATTCCGCTGTTGCCAGCCCTCCCGCTACTCTTCTCCGCTTCCTCCAAACGCGCCCAACAGCGCGGGGACACTCGTCAGGGGTACACGGATGCCACTCCTGCCGGGAAAAGCCGACACAGGGGCCCACAGGGGCTTACACGGGCAGACTCCGTTCTGAGTTACTCTCTGCAGCGCTTTCCGGCATATTCCTGTCCCCAGATACCTGGATGGGAGGGCGTGCCGGACGGCGGGGGCGATCCCTCCCGGCTGCATCGCGTGCCACTTTATCATCGATATATTCACGGGTTGCCTGCGGCACATATTTCTCATACAGTTTCTGCACCGTATCATTTAACTCGGTCTGCAGGTCTGCGTCACGCTTGCCCATATGGAACGTCAGCGCGTCCAGTTTTTCCGTATTGAAAGTGACAGTTAAAGTCGTATTCTTCATCTGTGTTTCCTCCTTCACATATTTGGTTCCTGCGTTCTGGCCTGTTCTCCTACCTGGCAATTCGGGCAGAAATCCAGATAATACACGATATCAATGCAGCCGTCATCGATGGACAGGTCAGCTACTTCCGGGCGGTCGCAAAGCATATCACCGAGCAGCTCCTGCAGGAACGGCTTCCCATCCAGGCACAGCCCGGTCCGGTTTTCCAGTTCTTCAAAGAGTAGGATCCAGTTCCCCTCGGTAGTCTGGCTGGTCCCATCCGTAATAATAAAATCCACTGCGTCCGCCAGTTTCCGGTTCCATTTGGAGAGGGACGGGTACTGCAATGCGGCTGCTTCCGGCACATAGGAAGCATATCTGGCATAACCATAACCGTCGCTTTCTATCAGTATCCCATCCGTCCTTCCCTCGCCAGTAACCAGCAGGCAATGGTACACCCCATTCCCGTCCTGGCACATCAGTGGGACGTTCTCTATGAGAAAGGGCCGGTTCTTCAGCGGATGCTTCAACATATCCGCGAACACTTCTGCGGAAACTATGACCGTTTTCTCAATCACAAAGTCCCGAAGGCGGAAATCCGGCTTGTGTTCAAAGGCGGTTTTCATGAGTTCCTCCTATCCGGGTAATCTCCCTATCGCATAAAAGTGGCTGGACCAGTAGGCTGAATCAATATTGGCATACCCGATGGGGGAGCCGCAGTGCAGCATCTGGTTCCCGCCCACATAAATTCCAACATGGCTCACGGGGCTTCCGGAAGCATAGGTCCCTGTAAAAAAAATCAGGTCACCGGGCTTTGCTTCCTCCCGTGGAACTACGGCACACTGGTCGAAGATCCCCTGCGCCGAAGTACGGGGCAGACTATAAGTTCCAGACTGAGTGTAGACCCAGCAAATATATCCGCTGCAGTCAAAGCTGGTTGTCGGCGAGCTGCCTCCCCACACATAGGGCCAGCCAATGTATCTGGTTGCTTCCGCCATTAACGCTGTAAAACTTCCATCCCCCATTGCTTCACCGGGCAGTAAGCCGTTTCCTCCAGGCAGTACCTGCCCGTACCTTGCCAGTGTATAGATCCTCTGGGCATTGGTCTGGTTCTCAGCCGTGACAGCCCTGCCCAGCACAGAACCCAGGTTTGTATAGACGGTTTGTAAATCCGGAATCGGCACTGCTACGGTATAGGTGCCCCCATCCTCATCTTCCCGTTCCTCATAGGTCACAAAACAATCCGCAAATTCCCGATAGTCATCGCCATTCATACGGGGCTGGTCCGCGCCGAAGAACAGGGAATAAAAAATGGCCTTTACCCGGTACGCGTCCACCGTTCCATCCTCAGCCATTCCATTGATATCAGAAACCGCACCGTCCAGTTCCGCGAAACTCTCCTGCATCTTTTCAATGTACATCCGATACTCGGCAGGTATCCGGGAAGACAGATACCCACCATGAAATGCCAGGTTCACAGCCGAGGTATTGTGGCCTGCCGTTCCAGATAAGGCACATAAAATAGCTACGATAATTAAAATAAACGGCACCAGAAGCGCCGCAACAACAGAGAGGACAGCAGTCCTTGCCCGCTTGTCCGTTGCTGTGACAAGGGCGGCTTTTACCACCATCACAGCGGCGGGTGCTGCCATAGGCATTCCTCCTTCCAGGGGCAGCAAACACAAAGCCCCTTTAAGAGGAGCTTCAGCCTGCTGTATTTATTTTTTGTTCTCTGGTGATCTCCAGTGTTTTTGCATGGATAATTGTAATGCCCCGTCCCTGCTTCCTCGCATACCGGATGGTCTGCCCGGTCCTGTTTCTGGCTATGCCATCCCAAACCGCCAGCACAAAATCGCTGTGACCCACCATGTATTCTTTTTTCCGCTTCATGCAGTTCCTGCTATATCCTGTCTGCAGAAGCGTTTCCGTATCACAGGAAGCAAGGATCGTAAAATATCGATCCCGTTCCCTCTCGGTCCATTTGGCAGCCTGTTCTTCATAAGGAATCGCACACTCCAGTGTAAGCTGGGGACAGGTTTTCTTTAGCTCCAATACGATTTCCGCACAGATCTGCTCCACACCAGGAGCCATGCCTGTAATGAAGTGGGTTACATTTCCCTCTATAAAAAGCCGCAGGATCTCCTGCCGGATCCGTTCCTTCATCCGTACATAGGCAGGGTGGGATTCATCAGACCCAAATGGCAGGTTCTGCAGGCGAGGCCCGGTAAAACAGCAAGCCTGTCCTCTTTCCATCTTCCATTTCTCCTTATCTTCTCATTTCTGGTTTTATTATACATGATACAGGTTGATTATCAACCTGTATCAATGATGTTTATATTCCATTGAGTAAGATAAACTATCACTATCAAGGGTGCATGAGGTGGTGATGGGTTGAAAAAACAGTTGAACATAGAGATTGGCGGGCGGATCCGGAAATGCAGGGAGGCCCTTGGCTATTCGCGGGAAGCTCTTGCAGAAAAAGCGGACCTGGCAAGTTCCTTTTTAGGTACGATTGAACTTGGGTCCGGCAGTTTTACAGCTGAATCTCTTATGAAGATCTGCCGTGCGCTTGGGGTATCTGCCGACTATATCCTCTTTGGGAAAGAAGGACAGGGAGACCTGTCAACCATCAACGCCATGCTTTCCGGCCTGGACCCGGAGTACCTCCCTTATGTGGAAGAGATGCTCCGCTCTTACATCAAAGCAATCACAACCGTTAAGAAGTGAGCCGCACCTGCCGGCTCCTTTTTGTTTCCCGGCTCATTGGAACGTCTCCCAGCCGCCCATCCCAAACAGGGACTGCTGGCCTGCCTGCTCCGTTTGTTGGTTAACAAGTTCATAAGCATGGTCTATGGCATCTTCCAAAATCTGCAGGTCAAACCCTGCCGTTTCGTACCCTTCCCGTATAACATCTGCATAATAGTCCGAAGGGATCCCGAACTCATGGCCGGGAGTCATCACATATACCATGGCCGATACCGGCTTCCCATCCAGTTCCACCTCCATCATCTGTTTCTCATAGAAATGGGGATACCCTTCATATCGGTCAAGGGCTTCCTCATCCTCCTTTCGGATCTTCCATAAAAGCACAGGAACCGAACCTCCGTCTTTGGGTTCTACAGTTGCAACCGCTCCCCTCCTTCCGCCACGGAATAACAGTTCATATCCTTTCAGTTCACTTTTACCGGCCACCTCCGCTGTCGGGCAGCGGAATGCCATCTGTGGCAGGTTGAGATTGCTGCCGTAAGCAATATAAAGCCTCTCTTTCCTTTTCATCGTAAGGTTCTCCTTTCCTACATCCGCATCACAAAAGCCGGGGCTTCCTCTGAATCCCCGGCTCCATCTATCCCTTCTGTAATAACCGGTTCCTGTCCATCTGGGGAACGCTGCTGCTCCATCCTTATCGCTTCCCGTTCCTTTTCCCTTTTCTGTCGCATCCGTTCCTTCTGGGCTTCTGCCTGGGCAGGGTCCCTCCATGCGATACAGCCGGGAAGGTTTTTCAGGAGATGCTGGCGGGCCGTGGCAAATTCATCGCCGTTTAACCCCAGCCGCAGTAGCCAGGTGCGGAAGGTATACTTTTCATTGGTCGTCTGGGTTTTCCTTCGGCTGGCACAACTCTGGTTCAAGGCCTGCGCCCCAATCGCCAGACAAAACTGGATATAGGCTTTGACCTTGCCTGCATGGAGCGTCCCGTTAAATAGCCGGAACTCTACGGTTCCTTTCTGGAACACGGAATGCAGGTTCAGGCAGTGGTACCGGCTGCTATCATAATGCTCGTCACTGCGGCTTGCTCCGCCATACCAGATCCGTTCCACACCATCCAAGGTTTTCGGTTTTTTCCGGTTCAGTTCATCCAAAAACCGCTGATTCACCGGCTGGCACCAACGGTGCTGGCGGGCAACCGAAACATCCAGGGCTTTATAGATCAGGTCCTCTTTTGCCGCCATGATATTCGTGATATTCCGGAGTGTCCTGGCATCAAAGGGGGAAGCATCGATATGCACATGGATCCCGCAGCTTGGGTTCACAAGTGCCCCATGTTCTTTCAGCTTTCGGATAATCTCCTGGATAGAAACAATGTCCCCATACTGGCAGATAGGGCTGACCATTTCTGTTTTGTATTCAGGGCCAGCCCTCTCCTTTCGCCCACCGATCTTTTTCTGGGCTTCAATGCTGCTGTCGCTCATAAATTTCCACTGCCGCCCCTCCGAATCCAGTGCGGCATAGGTATCATAATAAGTCCCTAGGTAACGGGTGCGGGTCCCAAAATACTCCGCCACCACTTCAGCTGCGGCGCTGCGGGTAATGCCGGTCATCTCAATTTCAATCCCAAACCTCTGCTCCTTGAGATCCATCTGCCATCACCTCCGTTACCGTCCTCCTGCCTTTCCAAACAGCCGCGCTTTGTGTTCCGGTGCGTGGACCATTAAATTGTAACGTTCATTGCCACATTTATAGAGGCACACGCCCCTCTGGGGATACCGGATCAGGTTATACTCACTTTCCTCCAGCTGGAGGGTATCGGTGTAGAACCTGGCATCGATGCTGCCAGCATTGAACAGGAACTGATGGGTGGGGATGGAAAACAAGGGCTTCGTATACTCCTTTACCCCATCCAGGTTGAAGTCCTCCAGGTTCTGGCTGGCGATGATGACCGCCGAATCCTTCTTCCGGACGCGCTTCATAAAGTTACGGACATACTCCACAGCAGTCAGGTTGGAAAGGAACAGGTAAAACTCATCCAGGCTCGCCGCCGTGTTCCCTTCCGTCAAAAGCTCGTCAGACATAAACGAGAGGATGTTGAACAGCAGGGCATTTTTCAAACTCCTGCTGGCCTGCAAAAGCCCCTTCACACCAAACGCAATAAACCCCGAATCTGTAATATTGGTGTGTCCGTTAAAAAATTTGCTCTCCGCCCCCACGCACATGGAGTTCAGCCCCAGGAGGATACTCTGGAGCATTTCCGCAGTGTAAAGCTGCCGTTTGCCCTCATCAAACTCTTTATATTCCTGCCCGATCAGTGCATAGAGGTCAGAAAGGATCGGGTAATCGGTGGAAACCATCCGGTCAAAAGGGCTTTGGTCGCTGATGCCCCATTTTGTATAGAGTTTCTGGAGCATGATCTCGATCACATCGATCTCCCGGTCGGTAAAGTCTTTATAGCTGCGGAAGAAATCCTTTAAGAAACTGATATGCTGGGACAGGCGGGAACGGATGCGGAAGGTTTGGGGAGCATCCAGATCTTCCGGGCTTCCCGCTTCATCCCAGGTCTTTGGTTCCAGCGGGTTTATCAGGTACTTGCCGCTCATCAGATCGATAAAGCATCCGCCCAGATTGTTTGTCAGGTCCTCATATTCCATTTCCGGGTCCAGTGCCACGATCCGCATGCCGGATTCCCGCAGGTTGGTGAGCAGGAGTTTTAACAGGTAACTCTTCCCCTGGCCGCTGTTTCCGAGGATCAGGATATTGGCATTGGTCTTGTCATCCGCACGGCGGTTGAAGTCCACCAGCACGTTGCTCCCAAACTTGTCCCTGCCGATATAGAAACCATTGGGATCCGTTTTTCCCGAATAGTTAAAAGGATACAGGTTTGCTACGCTGCTTGCAGGCAGCACCCGTTCAAACTGGTCGCCAAACAGGTTCCAGCCGGTAGGCATCACACACTGGAACCCCTGTTGCTGCCGGAGCATTAGCCGGTCCACATTTAATTTTGCGCGGATCAGTTCAGTCAGCACCTCGGTTTGGAGGAGTTTCAGCTGGTCAATATCATGGGCACACAGTTCCAGATACACCGCTGTGTGGAGAAGCGGCTCCCGGTTCCGGTGCATCTGGGTTACGATGGTAGCCACATCCTGCAGGTTGCTCTCGGCCAGTACGGTCTGCTGGAGGTCATTGGTGTTGCTGCGGTCCATACGGTTTTTGTTTGCCGCGTTGCTGATGATCTTCTTTTCTTCCATCGGTGTGACATGGCGGGTATAGATCCGCAGTGTTACCCCATCCTTTTCTCCCAGATGGGACAGGATGGCCTGCTCATCGGTGGCAGTCGGGTACTCCCTGAGTGCCCACACACAGCGAAAGGTATTGCCACAGATGAAGTGGTCGGTTTCAAACTTGATAATCGATGGGGCAATCATATCCAGGAATTCCTGGATCCGTACATCACCGGCCCTTTCCGGGACCGGGGCTGCATTCGTCTTTCTCAAATAGACACCTCCTGAAAAACACAGTCAGGAGGTGTCCCAGGGCAGGCTTTCCCCTTGCCCTTACATCCGGCACCTCCTTCCCTGCAAAATTTCCATACAAAAAAGCACCGGGGCAATCCGGCGCATGCTTCTTTCCTTCTGTCTGTTTTTAGTCCTCCGGGATGATCCAGCGTTCCCCGTCAAAATCCTCAAACTTTTCTGTCGTCACGTTCTGTTCATAATACACGGCCAAAAGCCTCTTGATATCCTCTTTATCCGCCCGCCTCACGGAGAATCCCTGTTCCTTCAGGGACTTCTCAATACGCGCAAGATACGGGAACACCTCGGATTCCTTTTCCTCTTTGAGTCGGATTAGGATCAGGAATTCACGGGCAGTCGCCATTTGTACCTGGATCCGATCCAGATGGGTCAGGTCTTTTTCCAGGAGTTTCCTGACCACAGGGTTTCCTTCCTGCTCCATACGGGAGCGCAGGAACCGCTTATTGTCCTCAAAGCTCTCCCGGCTGTTCAGGCACAGCATCTCAATCTCAGCCACACCTTTTAACACTGTCATCAGCGCATAGATCCTTGCCCCGACGCTGGCTTGTGAAAGCACAGAGATATTGGTGGGCTTCACAATAAAATATACCAATTCGCCATGCCCATAGGTTACAAGGCTGTAATCCGTGATCTCCTTGGCGCCGATGAGCTGGCGGGTGGAAGCGCGCCGTTTGGCCTCCTGCTTCTCAGATTTTTTCTTTCTGTTCATGTTCCGTGAACCTCCACTCATAAAGCTGCTGTCTGGTAAAAAAATAAGCACAGGCATACCGAATGAAGTCCAGGATGCTGGTATCCTCAAAGCGGATCGTCAGAAAGGCATAAACTGCGGTCAGGACGATGGGCGGGATAAACCCTGCCTGTGTGAAAGACAAAATGGATACCAGTGCGCACACACCAATAATGCCAATATCCCGAAGCTGCCAGAGCCACAGGGTCGCCCTGGATTTCAGGTTATCCGGATAAATATACAACGTTTCACCTCCAAAAAAACCGCCGGCGGTATCATGCCTCCGGCGGTACTATATCTGAATCATTCTGTGGGTTCCCCTTGTGTTTCCATTTCCACTGCTTCGTCCAGGGCTTTCTCTATCAGGCCGATCACGAAGTCTTTCTGGCTCTGTCCTGTTTTTTTCAGGTGCTCCTTGATCCTCATAAACAATTCCTCCGATACCTGGAATGCCAGTGTCCTTGTCCCGTTTGCCATCGCTTTCCCTCCTTCAAAGTGTTCGTTCAATACTTTCTCGACATATTGGCTGAGTGTCAGGTTCAGCTGATCCTTTTCTTCCCCGACTTTCGCGTACAGGGATTCCGGGATCATTGCGCATAAATTTTTTCGGTTCTCCATGCAAACGCTCCTTTCTTTGTTCTTGCAAGCCAAGTATATCGGGAATGTCATGGAATAGCTATGGTAATACCCAACAAGGTTTCTCCGCAAAGGGAAGCAATACCAACAAGGTTATCTCATCCTGTTTCTTCCCTGGCCTTTTGTAAAAAATAAGCGATCCCGCGCAGGACAAAGTCCACACATGGGATCGCCACACTGTTGCCAAGGGCCTTATATCTGGCGCTATCTGAAGCGCCGGGAATGTCTGTCCAACCATCCGGGAACCCCTGCAGCCGTTCACACTCCAATGGTGTCAGGCGGCGGATCCGATTCGACCGCCCTATCACACATTTGTCCTGGGACACATATTGGCTGCCTACCCCTTTTTCATCTCCGCGGCACAAAGCACCAACCACTGTCTGGTATGTGGAAAAAACAGCATGCTTGTCTGTCGCTGTAAGGGTGTAAGCGATATCCTCCTGGCATCCCAGGCCATGTCCTCCGTTTTGTACCTTCCGGTCAATGATGTTCCCTGAAATGCAGTAACTTTCCGGAGTTCTGGCAACTAATGGGATATTATTGTTCGCATCAATTCTATGGTCCTCGAACAGTACCGGATGGTTGTTCCCGCTGGTTCCAGCAGCAGCTGTGATCGTCGGGCAGACTCCTTTCCCAATATATGCCCTGCCCTGCTGGTTCGCTAGGATTAACGGCTGATGCCCATGTTCCTGTGCCCGTAACGTTCCTGACACATCTGCAGTCAAATGCATCTGGCTGCCGCCCTGGTCATTCAGGCAGAGAACAGAAGAATTTTCTCCAGCTACCAACGGTGGATGGCTACCCATTCCTGCCCGCAGTGTTGCAGTTACATCTTCGGTTACATCCATTCGGCTGCCGCCCTGGTCATTTAAACAAAAACAATTTCCTTTCTCTGTCATATCCCGGCTCCATCTGCCTGGATCATCAACGCCTCTTTCAGTTGCGGCGGCAGGTCCTTCCCCCTGGCTTTCGCCCTCCGCAGGATCCCCAAGCAGGCTGTCCTGCTTAAATAGTATCTGGGGTGCGGTGAGTCCTCCAAAATCCGCGACAAGGAAGATACGACGGCGGCGCTGGGCGACTCCCCAGAATTGAGCGTCCAGGACTCTCCAAGCCAAGCTGAATTCAGTTCCCAGAATGGCAGCCCCAGCAGGTTCCCAGCGCCCGGAGTCAGGTCGAGGCACATGACAGGCACAGTCCTTAATACGGACGATTTCCTCGATAACCGCGCGGAAGTCCTCCCCATTGGCGGAGCTGAAGGCTCCCGGCACATTCTCCCAAACGAGGTATCGAGGTCTGCTAAGGTGATCTGGTATCCCCCGTCTGGCATCTGCGTTTCTCATCTCCTTTACAATGCGTACCTGGTCCATAAACAGGCCGGATCGCTCCCCAGCAAGGCCACGCCGCTGTCCGGCGACAGACAGGTCCTGGCAGGGGCTTCCTCCACAGATCACGTCCACCGGCGGCAGCTTCCCTCCGTCCAGTTTCGTGATATCCCCGACATGGGCCATGTCAGGGAACCTGGCCTGTGTTACTTTGATGGGGAAGGGTTCGATTTCGCTGGCCCAGAGCGGCGTGATGCCGTTATGGATGCCGGCAAGCGGGAACCCGCCGATCCCATCAAACAAACTTCCAAGGGTCATCATCCACTCATTCCCATTTCAGGAAAGCCCAGCCCTATTTCTGGTGACGGGCCGCCGGCAAATTCCTGGCTGCTGATCTGCCGTATAGGAATCCCCAGCCGCGCCGCCGCATCCAGTTCCCTTTGCATCCCGGCAGAAATACGGTTCCCACACAGCCATAACTCGTCGCAGGCTTTTAATACCCGGATCCCCATCTGCAATCCGGCCTCCCGGTCCCCCGGCGAACCGTCATCCAAAAACTGCGGGTACATTAAATGCACCGCTATGGGGACAGCCCCCTGTGCCATAGCATACCGGCAGGCATTTTGCGCTGCCAGGATATTCTCCTGCACATCCCCGGCATAAGGGGATGCAATGTATACCAGCTTTCTTTCTGTCATCGTTCACCCACTTTCTTATTTTGCTACGGTCTGGACAATGGTGCGTGTCAGGTTAACTGCCCCCTGTGCCGCATAAACAGCACCCATCACATTCGCCCTGGTTCCTGTATCCAATCCAAATTGTCCGGCGATCCTGGGGATTTCCCCGGCGGACAGCATCAATCCAAGCCCCAAAAGCGCCTGGTCTTTTACCACCATCAGCCCCGCAATCAGCACCGTCGCCTGCAAAAACGTGGTCAGGCACAGCCCAATGACCTGTTTACACCAGCTGACAAACCCATCAATATAGCCCCTCGGAACACTGAACATGTAAAGGCTGCCCACCGCGATTTGGATCAGCAGGATACCGCCGCGTTTCAGGTTGGCAAAAAACACTTTGATGACTGCATATCCCATCATGACTAGGATAAAAATCATCAGGATCGGGCTGGTGATACTGCCAAGGCCGCCGAACACACCTGCATTCGCAGCTTCTTCCCAAGTTCCTGCATCCTGTAGGGAAGTAATGATATTTGATGCAACCGTGCCGAAATCATCGCCTAATCCGGTAATCTCCGCCGTAAAACTTCCCTGCAGGGATACACAGAACTTGTAGAGTTCCACAGGTACTACCGTGAACAGGCTCACAGCCATAAATCCCTTGATCGCATTGATTGCAGTTTCCCGGATACTGCCCCGCCCATTCTGGCACTCGATCCCATATTCAAATGCGGCTACGACAAGCCCCGTGACATAGAGCGCCCAAGCCAGATAAGAAAAAAACAGTACAATGGACTGCACCCATGTCATTTCAAACAGGTCTGCGCCCATATTCCCCATCTGCATAAAAAAGTCGCCGAGGAACCCTACTACCTGGCCATAGATCCAGTCAATGATCTGGCCCAGCACGGTATCGGCGACAAAATCCCATATGAACACGCTTTATCCATGCCCCCTTTCCTTTTATGATGAAGTTGGCAACAATGGCCTTATCCCATAACCGGACTGCTGAGTACCGGCGCTTCCCCTATTCCTTCCTCCTGTTGTAGTTCCCAATCCGCCAAACACGCAAAAGCATCATTGTACTGCTCATAAGAGACTTGCTGTTTCCTTCTGGATAGTTCCAGGATTGCTGATGCAATCTTTCTGGTAACCGGGCTTTCCTTATCCTCCGCCATTGCCTTCAGCGCATTTTCTGATAATTCGTTCCAGCGGCCCGGATCATAGCCCACAACTCTCACCTCAATCTCGGTTCCTCCATCCGTCAAGGTTCCGGCATCCTGGATGGGATCCGGTTTGAACAGGAGCATCAGGGAAATTTTCGTTCCCTGTGGGTTCGTAACGCCAATCCCGCCGGGGCCGGGGCCAATCACACACATGCCGTCAGTCCGGTCAAAAATCTCCTGCCCCAATGACAAGATAGGGTTCGATCCAATCACTTCTTTTCTGTCCATGGCATCCTCCTTTAGCACATGTTCTGTCCCGGCTGCAGTTCTTCTATAGGTTCTTGGAAAACTTCAAGGTAAGTCTTTACCGCGCCGGCCAGCTTCTGGTAATCCGCTTCTGTCGGATGGTACACATACCAGTCCACAGCATTCCCATCTCTCCAAAGGTGTGCAGAGACACCTTCCCGGAAGTTGGGATTACTGACTTTCTTCACTCCCCATACATCCTGGAATTTTAACACCATGCTGTCAATGACACCTTCATTCCGGTTCAGAAGCGTAACTTTCAAGCGGTCGTATTGGTCTGCAATCCTCCCTGTCTGGAAACAAATCTTTACACGGATCTGGTCCGTCAGCTTGCCGTAACAGGCATTCCCTACAAACCTTGTGTGGGGGAATACCGCATCATGGTCAAACATCCTGCGGAGTTCCTGCTCAAATTTCGTCATCCAAAGCCCCCTTTCTCATGTTATCCCCATCCCGGAAATCCCTTTATCCGGCCTTATACACACATCCTGTTCCTGCTTTGCCGGTTTTATCAGTTCAACAACATCCCCCGGTGCTGACAGCAATTCATCCATACGCCCGATAAGGGATTCCATATGGCCCTGCCAGCTGATCCAGTTCTGCTCTTTGAACCAGCCACCCCATTTCCTTCCCTGGGCAGCATCCTCACGGCTAAACTTAAGCGTATCTGACAGGTAATTTTTAATCCATCCAATGGACTCCTTATCGGCCGTAAAGGAAGCCATGGAAGCAAACTTCCTGTCTTTTGCGGTATTCGGGTCATCATGGTCCAGCCCCATCAGGTCTTGGTCCAAAAATTTCACCATGATCTCAGCCAATGCCATCGGGCTGGTATGGCTGTCCCCATCGGTTACGTCCGGCGGGGCGCACCAGCTGTCACCCCGCAGCAAATCAATGATCGTTTTTACCTCCAGCTTCCCATCAGCAGGCAGATTTTCCCGGATAAAACCCACAGTGTCCAATCCGGCATCCGACTCAAAGGCTGTAATTCCCCAGCATCCCATAACCATCCCTCCTATCTGCTTATTGAAGTTTCATCGTATGGGCATCCTGCCCGCTGTCTGCCTCTATCGTACTCTGCAGGCTGTAAAGCCTTTCATACAGGGTAAAGCGCAGATAGTTCTGGGGGAGGTAGCTGATCATCTCCGCTACATCCTCCAGGCTATCCCACATTTCCCGGTCATCCATGACTTTATGGACATATTGCTTCATCTCCTGTTCAATAGCAGACAGTTCTTTCTGTTTTGCAAGGAATGCCTCCGACAGTCGGTTCAATTCTATTGCTGTTTTTTCATCGATTTTCCCCATAGGCATATCACATTCCTAAGATCTGCCACACATACATCGGCGCAGTGAGGGTAAAGACCAAACACGCAAACAGGATTGCAGGGCCGGCCCATTCAAACTGCCCATGCTTGCGATAGTCAAAATATGCGGTACCAAGTTTGCCAAAGAAGAATACCGCCAGGATCAAGTCGATAGCGGGGAACACAACATTATTCACCACGGTTTTGATCTGCTGGGATGCCGTATCCCAGGTCCCTTCAATCGCCCCGGCAACATCACCGGAGGCAGCATAGGCAGGGATGCAGAACACACAGGCCGTCAGCGCGGCGACAACAAGGAGCGTAGTCATCCGTTTCAGTTTCATTTGATTTCTCCTTCCCTTTTGGAATCATAAAAAATGCAAAGCTGTTTTTTCCAGCCCTGCCATTTTTTCTTTCTGATATTAGTTTGGTGTCTGCGGTGCAATGTGCCAGTCGCTCCAAAGGTTCCCGTCAATCGTCAGGGAATCTGTCAGGTTCATGGACAGCATCCCCGCCGGGGTCCAGCAGTCGATCAGCCATGTATAGGCCGTATAGCTTCCATCCGGATACCAGATCGGTGTGAAATGGGTCCGCCGGCCATAAGTGCTGTACCGGTTTTCCTGGAATTCATGGATCATATCGTATCCACTGTTCATCCTCTCCAGCAGCCGCCAGAAGTTCTGGTACTGGAATTCCGGGAAATAGGTGACTGCATTCTGTGCCGGGGTAACTGCGGAACTTTGGTTCGTGCTGACATGCGTCGTCACTTTTTCATTGAACCCATATCCGGATTTCATCGTATCCCCGCTGGCTGTCGGCGCTTTTTCATCCGGCATAATCTCCATGGAAGCTGTTAGGCTTGCTGAGTACCGGTCAAAGTCAAACTCCCACCAGCCATGGTCGCACCAATACCCATCATCCTCTTCGTCACCATCATGCCATACCCAGTGTTCCTGCCACCACGGGCGCCACACGCCCCATTCAGCAGTCGTTTTCTCTTCATTTGCCGGGATCGCAGGGCGGCTGAATCCATCGTTCCGGTCATCTGCGTTGGGATCCGGCGGTGGGTTCTCATCCAAGTCTACGATATTGACCTGCAGCGTCCCTTTATCCACCCGGCCACCGCCATACACCTGCACAATAATGGTCATTGTCTGCGGTCCCTCCGGCGTTGTCCAGCGGATCCACGCCAGCTGGCTGTCTCCCTCCGGATAATAAACATTGTTCACCCGGTAGGAACGCCCGCCTACAGTAAAGGTAACGGATACCGAATTGTCCGGGTCGCTCTGCCCACCTTTCACTTCAACGGCAGTGATGACCTCCGTGTTTGTCCGGTATTCATAGTCAAACTCCGTAACCTCCACTTCTTCTGGAGGTACTTCATTAAACCGCACAACACCAAGGCCCAGGGAACTTTTGATTTCCATGTTGGAACGGACACCGCTTGTTGCCCCGCCCCACGCTGGATACCCCAAATCCGGCACCTCTAAAAACATAGACAGGGGAAGGTTCTGGAATGCCACCGTAGGAAGGACCGCACGGACCGCCCCACTGGTCAGCTCATCATATAATGCCGCTTCCGTTGCGGTAGCCGCAATCAAGTTTCCCTGGAATGTGAGGAAGCTGATCGGTTCGATCAGCAACCGGTATTCCCCATTAATCAGCGTATCAAAATCCATCCCCGTAAGCCCTGCAATGCTGCGGATCACCTGCTCATCCGTAAAATAACTTTTGATTTCTTCAATGTTCGCCTGTCCAAGGCTTTGGGAGCTGATGATCCTTGGCAGTGCCTGCGCAGGATTCACATATTCGTAAGGATCCGTGCTCACAGCCAAGGCCGTCCCGTTGTTATAGGATATCTTGCATACCTTCCCAAAGGAATACACAATGGATGGCCGTTTATTGGTCAGGTCAATTGGCCGGGTTACCGGCTCCCTCCCCTCTGTCCGGACTACGGTTACCCGTACCCCTTCATTCCCCGGTGACCAGTAATTCTGGCTGGTCCCTTGCCCCATGCTGCCACCGCCTCCATCCAGGTTTCCTTCCCCTACCGCGTATGCCGGCAGCACAAACAGCAGGGAAAGAAGTAAGGCAAGGGCAAGGAGACTACTGATTTTCCGCTTCAAGACACCACTCCTTTCCACGAAAAAACACCGCGTCCCCGCGATGTTTCTTCCTCCTGATTTGCTTCACCGATCCATCAATCCATAATCCCTATTTTATTCCCATTCTCATACATGTCCTCGGCAACCGTACCAGATCCTCCACCGCCATTATTCTGTACCCATCCAAAGCCCGGAATATAGATCTGCCCGTTTTGGGTATCGCCAGCCTGCGGCTCACCAGGCGCCGGTTCCGGCTCCGTAGGTGTCACGACCTCATCATGTCCCACCGGTGTAGGCGGCGTTTCCACCTTTGTCCCGTCCGGCATCTGGGTAGGATCTGTAAGCACATCCTCGCTTGGTTCCTCCGGTTTCGTCACATCCGGCTGGATGCTCTGCTCCGTTTGGTCCGTCTGGGCAGGGCGGCTGTCCACTGGAGGGGCAGTCTCTTCCAGTTCCGTTTCTGTACCGGTTTCCGGTTTGATCACCAGGTCAGCTGAAGAATCGCTTTCTTCGATCTGCACTTCACCGGGATCCACAACGATTTCCGTCACGGCTGAACTTTCTTCCGGCAGTGTATCCTCTCCTGTCGGTATTTTCCCGAACTGCAGGCTGATCGCCGCAATCAGCCCTATGCAGATAACTGCCCCACCGCCAATCGCCAGATATCTTTTTGTCTTATCTGTCAGTTTCAATTGATCCAACCTCCTTCTATCCGTCCTTTTTCGTGTATTACTTCACACAATACGGTATCCCGTTCCACAAGTCTATGGATTTCCCGAATTCTTCCCGAAATTCTACGATTGTCACAATCCAGACGAGTATGAATTGTCTAAAATACCGCTATATATCCCGCCTGCACTTTCAGCGTAATAAACATCGAGGGGAGAAGCCTGCCCCCAAACCGTACCGGGACTTCCAGACGCACAAGGGCATCCGCCTCAAACCTCTGGGCATTCTCCGGGTCCGATGGCGCTAATGGGGCATTGCGCAGGGTGACATCCAGGCTGTCAATGGCAAACTCCATGGCGGTATCGTCCTCGTCCCCGTATTTTACATGGCGGCCACCCTGTAAGGTGGTACCAATGGTATCATCCAGATATCCATAAATATCACCTGCATCCAGGGTTTCTTCCCAGCCGTCCTCCCCGAATGGCATGTAGTTGCCGGAATATCCTTCCCGCACCCCATGGTAAACACCGGCATAGTTATCATTGACAGTAGAAATGATGGCATCCTCTACCGCTTCCCTCACACCCGCCGCGATGACCTGGAGCCGGAAATATTCACTGATGCCGCACAGCAGGATAATCAGTGCCAGAACAACCCCTATGGTCATCGGAAAAGAGGCGGCACGCTCACTGTTTAAGATTTCCCTGATTTTTCTTCCCAACCGCACCACCTCACTTCCAGTATACTTCGGATTTTCCGGTCGCCTGGGACCTGAGGGTAATGGGGAAAGAGGCGAACTCCCCAAAAAGGCCGATATTGGTTTCCATGGTCAACGTCACCGTAACTTCATGATTCAGCTGGATCCTTCCAGTGGCAGACCATTCAATATCCGGCCACAGCCCCGTCTGCTCCGACAGGATTGCCGCACGCCTGCTGGTTTCGGATCCTACCCGCCCGGAAACCTCCGCCTCCCGGACCAATTCTGTGGCAAAGGTATCCAGCTGCTGTTTCTGGATGAACACCGGCAGTACCCGCATCGCCAGAGCCAGGACCAGCACCGCGCACAACACCAGGACAATTACATCCACATACCCTTCGCCACGCTTATTTTTAAGTAGATATCGAATCTTTGGCACCATGCACCTCCTTAAAACATCCCGCCAAGGCTCTCAAGGGCCACATAGCAGATAATCGCGAGATACGTTAACAGGAAACACATCAGCATGGCAAAAGAAAAGACACGGATCTTGGGCGGGATCTTCTGGGCCTCGGCTTTCAGGCGCTGCAGTTCGATCTGCTTAAAGTCATGGGCCAGCATCTGGAAATAAACCGCACTGTCATCTCCACGCAGCACGCCGATCAGCCCCCGCACCACATCTGAAAGCATAGGGGAATTGAGCCGTGCTTCAAAACGTGTCAAAGCTGCCTCATAATTCGATGACCGCATATCGGCTAACAGGATGTCCAATTCCCCGGTCAGGGCTGGGCCTGCATTGGTTTTGAACCGTTCCAGCATCCCGATCACGTTGCGGCTGGCTTTCAGTTCCTGCTCAATAGTCGCAACCATCCTCGGCAGTTCCCCCTCGATTTCCTCCCGTTTGGCTTTCAGCTTCTCGTCTGCCTTCTGGGTTTCCTTGAAGTAAAGAAGCACAGCCAGGATGACCACAATCGGCGACAAAAGAGGAAACAGAAACACACATGGGATAATCCCCAAAAGGACAGCCCCTGCTTTCGTCAGGGCATAAGCCTGGTAAACTTCCGGTGTCAGGTTCATGCCGCTGGCCTTCAGCACATTTGCCATGCGCCCCCGCTTGTATTCATCCATCCGGATATACTTCGCCAGCCGCACTGCCACCGTCATCAGCCCGGTTTCCACAGTTTTTGCAGCTTTCCGTTCCTGTTTCACCGTCCCCAGCATAGCCCTGGCCGCACCAATGGTGGGCAGCCGCAGGACTGCAGCCGACAAAAAGAACAGGCCCAGGGCCAGGAATACCCCAAATAAAAACAGTAATCCCATCATACGGCTCACCTCCTGTATTCAATGGAGCGGGTTAATTTTACCACGAACCCTGCAGACACAAAGATCACCGCAGTAGTCACCGACAGGATGATCTGCCCCAGGGGCGTATGCATCAGCACATCGTACCAGTCCTGGTTTAACAGATACATAAGCGGGATGTTGCCGACCACGAAGATCACCATGATCAGGAATTCTTTCCTCGGCTCCGCAATCAGATATTCCAGTTCTGCATTGACGTTGCGCATGTCAGAGAGTTTTGCCACAATGGGTGTCAGGGTAGTTTTCAGGCTCCGGTCATGCTGGCAGTCACTTAAAGCGTCACACCATTCCCGGAATACCTCGTTATCAATCCGTCCCCGCATGGTGCGGAGGGCCGCCTCCACATCCGGGTTTACCAGTTTGATCTGCATCAGGAAATCCTGGAAGACCTTCGACACCGGTGGGTTTAAGTACGCGATGTTTTCTTCCACTGCCGTCACGATATCCTCGGTTCGTAGATATGCGGTCGTAATAACGGAAAGCGCCGTTTCCAGTTCCGCTGACACATCCCGTTTATAGTGGCTGGCAGTTAATTTCACATACCAGAAAGGCAAGAACATGAACCCAATGGCCATGACTGGAGCCAGGAAGAAATTCCCAAGCAGGATTGCAAGAGAGCCACCCAGACAGAACAGTGCTAAGGCCACGGCACAAACCATGGAAAACCGGTTCCCGCGCCCCGTCATCTCCAGGACGGATTGTGCCTCCGTGATCTCCCTCCGGAGGATCCCCGCCTTTTTCCTTCCTGATGATTCCTTGATGTCCTCACGGATGCTTTTCTTCGGCCGCAGTAAAAATGTAAACAGGCTGTCCGTAAATTCCACCGGCCGAAGCCCCAAAACCAGGAATGCCCCTACGATCATTCCCGCGCAGGCCAGCAACTGGATTGCTGTCATACCGTCTGCACCTCCTTTCCTTCTTCAGGAACCGCAAGGAGTTTTTTCAGCATTTCCTGCGGCATCCCATTTTCCATAAACCGGCGGGCGAGGCTGTCTGAAATAGCATTGACCTGCCTATGGCTGCCCGTGATGATAAATTTCCCGTCCTCCACCCGGTTTTCTGTGATCTGGTACTGGAACAGAGGCCGGAACACCCTGGTGCCGTCCGGCTGGATCTCGCATTCCATGATCTCCATCAGCCGCCGTTCCTTGTTCTCCAGCTGCTTGCAGAATGCCACAATCGGGTACGCCTCCGTCACAAAGCCCATCAAGGTTTCGTCGCTCATATCGACGGCCCGTTTGCATAAGGACACCATCCTTCGATAAGTAGCATCGCAGCTCATGGAATGGATGGTGGTCACCACCGCCACACCGGTACGGGCTGCCTCCTGGGCCGCATTCGCTTCCGGCCCACGCATCTCGCCAACCACAATAATGTCCGGGTTAAACCGAAGCGCCATGTCCAGAAGGGCAATCTGGTCCACCCGCTGACGTTCATTTTCACTGTCGCGGGTCAGGGTATGGATGACTGAGTTTACCACTTTCCCGTCCTTCCTCCGCACCAGCGCCAGTTCCCTGGAGCCGTTCTCAATGCTGTAGATCCGCTTGCTATCCGGGATCGTAGTAAGGAGCCACCCCAGTAGGGTGGTCTTGCCGGAGCTGGTCGCTCCCGCCACGCACACAGAAATCCCATAGCGGATACACTCGGAAAGGAAATCCAGCATCTCATCGGTAGCGGTTCCGCCCCGGATGAAGTCCTCCTTTTTCATGCTCTGGGGATTGACGATCCGGATGGATGCCGCCACCCCTACATCCTCATCCACGATAGGGGTCTTTAACACAGCGATACGAATATTTTTACTAAGATGCCCAAGGACACTGGGGCTGGCATCGTCTAACACCATGCCGGAAACATGCAGCATGCGCCGGACCACGTTGATGGCGTGTTCCGGGCTGTCAAAGTGCTCATCCAGCTTTTTGGTTACCCCGCCGGAAAACTGTACCTCCACATCATCCCAGGCATTCACGTCAATTTCCTCGATCCCTTCCCCATAGATATACTTGGTCAGGAAGCCGAACTCCGCCATCTCGGAATAGATGGCACTGATTAGTTCCTCTGTGGTCATACCCTGCACCGTAATCCGGTGGTCCTGGATGTATTTCCCCGCGAACCTGCGGATCTGGGATTTCGCTTCCTCACTGCCTGCCGCCGTCACCAGGCTGCTGTACTCTTTGGACAGGTACCCCTGAATCTCCCGGAGCACATCAGAAAATGCACGGCTTTCCTCCCCGGACGAAAAGAACAGGTCGTGGGTACGCAGGCTGCGGACAGGCCGTTTAGGTGGGACATATTCCTCTTCATCCGTCGCATCCCGCGGCGGTTCCTGTCCCTGTCTTGGTCCTGCTTCTTCCTGCTGTTGATTGGAGTCTCCATCCATATCCGTCTCGGCTTCTGGCTGAACCTCCCATGCTCTGTTTCCGATTGGATCGTCTAGACCGATCTGTCGGTCTGTAAACCGATCCGGAGCATGCTCCAATGCCGGTTCGGATGCCGGCTCTATAGGGGCAGTTTCTTCCTGAACACTTTCGCCAAAACCCGCGTAAAATGCGGCTTTGCTCCGCCTTTCCCCTAACATCCGAACACCTCCCTTGTAATGGACTCGATGGATTTGCGGAATCCCCGGCTGTCCTTCAGGCTTAATTCCTTAAATAAGTTTCCCTCTAGCACTTGGGAAGCTACTTCTTCGGAATGGGGGATCTGGAATGCCACACTGCCCAGCACCTGTTCAATATGGCCGCTGGCCTCATTCGGCCGCACATTGCTGGCGACCTTGTACTGTTTTTCCGCATCCCATTTGTTTTCCCGAAGCAGGGGAAGCTGGCTGGACAGATAGCTGATGGACTTTAAATCACAATTCACCAGCCGGAGAACCGCGTCCGATTCCATAAGGGCAATGGCAGAAAGAATGTCATTGGCGATGTAACTGCCGCAGTCGATCACAATGTATGGGGCGATCTCCCGCAGGCAGGAAAGCAGTTCTTCCGCCTGGGTACGTTCATAGGGAGGGTAGGTGTATTCATTTTCCCCTTTCCGCATCCCCAAAATCGTCAGGTGGCGGAACCGCTTATGGGTGATACAGTTATGCCGTACCAGGGATTCCGACACATGGGATGCCGCCAGGATACTGCCAAGGGAATGTTCTTCCTCCAGATCCCCCGGCGGGCAGATGCAGGGAAGCATCGGTGTGTTCATGTCGCAGAGAAGCAGCGCCACATCCCGTTTCTGTCCCGCAAGGCGTGCCGCCAGTTTCACGGCTACTGTGGTCTTGCCGGAGCCGGGGCTTCCCCAGACTGCCAGCATCTGGTTCTCATTTTCCGGTTCCCAGCCGGATCCGTCCTCGCTTGAGCCGCGGCTGAATATGCTGTTTTTTAAAAAGTTCAAGGCTTACCCCACCTCGCTTTCCTCGGTTTCTGTGGCTTCACTTTCCAATGTTTCTTCCGTAGCAGTACTTTCCGTTTCTACAGCTTCTCCGGAAGTATCTGCTTCCTCGACAGACTCTTCCTCCGGGGCATACAGTTCAGCCAGTACTGCCTCCTGTGCCGTGATAAATTCAGCAGCATTTTTCTGCTCACCGCGATATACCAGAGAAAGATGGACATCTCCGTCTGCCTCTAGCTCTGCAAGGATCATGGACTGTTCCGGCGTGACCAGCAAGGTAACCGTATCCGGAAGTTCCCGGTCCTCACCATCCGCGGTCTGTTCATCGGTATTGGCATCTGCTCCACTATTGGCTGTCACTGCGATCACTTCCACATACTTTAATTCCGGCGGGATCACGGTCATGCCCTGCTTCTTATAATCCGGCGCAATCACAGAGACAATATCCCCGCTCTTTAACTTTCCGGAAAGGCCGCTTGCAAAAGATTTGACCGATACGGAAATTGCCTGTTTCTCGCCGGTCAGGTTATAAAGATATGCATTCTCAGCCGCCGGTTCATCCGCTATCTTGGAGGCAAGGATATAATCTCCGGACGCCAGATCTGATACTGCAAACTTACCGATAACGATGTCTGTACTTCTTACCACATCCTCCGGCAGGTTGTAAGCACCAACCTCTACCGTCCTTACCATGTCCGACGTAATCTCTTCACCGGCCCGGATTTCTTTTACCACACGGACAATTTCTGTCTTATCGCTGATCGCTTTATTGAACAGCGGGGTAACTGCAAAGCAGATGACCAGGGAAAGGATAATGCAGATCACGCCGATTACCACCCTGTTTTTCAAAAAATTCATATGCCGATCCTCCTATAAAAGATAGGGCGGGCCTTTCCTGCTTGCCCGCCCATCCAGTTTTAACTAAATATATCTCTTACGGCGATACAGGACAGCCGCAAGGACGGCTGCCGGTACCACAGCACAAACAGCAATGATGATCTTTTTCTTCATCGAATCATTCCTCCCATTTTCATAAAATAGGCACAGATACATCCCATAGCAAGGAACGGGCCTACCGGGAACGAGGAGCATGCTCCCGTCCCATGGATTCTTTTCCATAAAAGAATGGTGGTCCCAAGCAGGATAAAACCCATAAGCCCGATGACCGATGCTGTAAGGGCTGCGGGAAGCCCCAGCACCAGGCCCGTGCTTCCCGCCAGTTTCACATCCCCGCCTCCAATCCCGTCGTCCCGGCCACAGCACAAGGCAACGGCCAGATAAGGAACCATGCACAGGATCCCGGCCAGATGTCCCGGCGAAAAATCCAGAAATGCCAGTACAGCAATCCCGGCCTGCAGGACATCCGGAATCTTCCGGTACTGGATGTCACAAACGGATACTGCAAACAGCAAAATCAGGAATAAGATGCCTTGCAGGAGTACTGCCGGATTAGCCGGCATAGTCAAACATTTCTTCCACTCGTTCTACCAGAGTCGGAAGAACCGTGTCATTGAACAGGGCATAAAGGCCGGCCAGAAGCAGTGCACCGAGCACAACGGCAATCAGGATCTTCACAGCCGTATCCACATATCCCTCACCGGAAGGCTCCATGAGCTTCCACTTTGCCTGCAGGGCCTTCATAGCAACAGCGGCACGGATCTTTTCCATCTGGTTTTTCATCTTCTTCATATGATTTTTCCTCCATAACATTTCAAATTTTTGTTTTCTTACATTCCGGACATTTGCTGTCCGGCTTTCGGCGCTTCCTTCTGGGTGGGAGCCGCCTGGGGTACCGGCGCTGCCTGCGCCATGGTAAGGGCCTGATGGTAAGCATCCAGGACAGCGCTGTGAAGTTCATTCCGAAATTCCGCCGTTACCGGAAAACAGATGTCCTTATAGCCATCCTGAGTTTTACGGCTTGGCATGGAGACGAACAGGCCGTCTTTCCCTCCTTCGACAATTTTGATTCCCCGGATGCCTAAGCACCCGTCGATGGTTGCGGATGCGTAGGCCCTTGTCCCACCCGCGGCTCCGGGCGGGTACATGGATGTGATACGGACTTCCAAAGCGGGCATGTGTTTTCCTCCTTTTCTTCTGCCTTTTCATTGAACATGTTTCCTTTCTGCATTTATCCAGCAAAAAACAGACGGTGTGAACCGTCTGCTAAAGCTGCATGGTATGGGTATGGATTGGCTCCTGCACCGGCTGGGAAAATTCCACCTGCTGGAACCCTCTCCGGTCCACATAATAAAAGGAGCTTCCCTGGCTGTCATACAGTTCAATCACATCACTGATGGACATCGGATAACCGGTAAAGCCCGATGGATTCTGGTCGCGGAACTTCAGGTACAGGGATTCCAGGTCGTTGGTATCTGCTGCACCGTCATATACCCTTTCATAATTGGAAAGGTCCGGCGGTCCAAAGTTTCGGTGCAGTTCCTCAAACGGGATAAATTTTATCCGGATATCCACATCGGGCCTAAGCTGCCACACCCGCACATTTTTGAGTGCCGCCTGCCGGATCCCTGCCTCTTTCGGGGCATTCATGAGACGGTCATAGATCCCATCCATCCACTTAATATCCTGGATGTTTTTCTGCTTCTCCAGAAAATCCACAAGCTCCAGACCCTGGAACATCGGATCTGCCACGGCCTGCCCTCCTGTAACCTGCCCGACACGGCTCCCATAGTACATAATAATGCCATTTTCGATATAAATCGGTTTCATGCCTCTCATCTCCCTTTAAGCCATAGTCATCCCTCCGTCCGGTCCGTGTTCCCGATAACACTCCCGCAGGGCCTGCTCATCCGGGAACACCATCTTTCCTTCCACAATTTCCATCACGGCAAAATCGTCACGGTCACAGATCAGGACCCGGTGCTGATAGTCTTTCTGCATTTCCACATAATCTTTGACCTCTTCCGGGCTGCACAGCCACACGCCGGAAGCATACCGGCCGTCCGGCAGGAAACTGTACCCGGAATACTCCGGTGTGTGGGTATCCAGATCCGCCGCTCCAATAGGCCGGATTTGGGAGAGCTGGAGCTTGGCTTCATCTGGCAAAAGTTCCGGCTTTAGTGTGCCAACGACATCCCTGCGGCTACACCGGCAGCGTTCCCCGTCTGACAGGGAAACCAAAAACACATCCCCTTGTTGGGTTTCAGGACCTGCACCGGTACCTCCCATACAGAAAAAAAGCTGCCCATGCTTCCTGAAGGGCAACGCTGAATCAGCAAGTAACACCACCCTGTTCTCAATAGAGAAACCGTACCCTGTCTCCCTACAGTCCTCTGGCCGAAATCGGATCATGGGTCACCCCTCCTTTTTCTGGAGCAGGGCGCTCAGTTCCCCGATCAGTTCCACCCGGACTGCATCCGGCATCGATTTGAAAGCAGCACGCACATAGGCTTCCACCGCCTCTGGCGACTGGTCACCGGCCTCCACCACATCCACTTTACGGACTGTGACTTTGCCGTCCGTAAGCCCCAGCCGCACAATATCCCCATACTCCAATTTGGCTGCATCCCGCAGGCTTTTGGGAATCAGCACACGTCCTTTCCCATCCACCAGCTTATAAATCGGTTTATTCTTCAAAGTATCCTCCTTCCTCCAGCGCCTGTTTTACATCCTCAAACGGAATCCCCAGTTCTTCCAAAAGTCCCAGGATCGGATGCATGGCAGTTTTCACCGTATCCGGCATCTCTGTCGTAGCCAAGGGTAGGCCTGTTCCTTCTTCCTTTTCTGTCAGGTTCATATTGCCTCACTTTCCGGATGGCCTGCCCGTATCACCACATATTCATCCCCGTCCTCTTCCTCCCCATAGAGACCGAACAGCTGAAGCTGCCGTGGCTGTGACCGTTCCTGTTCCTTGGGATCATAGTTGGTAATCAGCACTTCCGGGAATTCACAGCCGCCATCGTACCGCTGCGCCAGGTTATTCAGCCGGGTTACTGCGGTAATGGTATATCCGGCGTACAGTTCCCGGATAAATGCACAGTCATTGTAACTGACCATCCATTTTCCCTTACAGCCGGCCAGCGTATCCCGGAGCCTTTTATGGTCCTCTTTTCGGAACACCACTTCATAATGCCCTTCCGTCTCATAGTAGGGCGGATCGCAATAGAAAAAGGCGCTTTCCCGGTCATACTGCCGGATGAGCGCCTCAAAATCTTTATTCTCGATCACCGTATCCGCAAGCCGCCTGGATGCCTGCCAGATCGCGTCAAAGCACCGGCGCACATCAAAGGGCTGGCAGCTGAAGGACGTACATCCGCTCCCGTAGCTGTAGCGGATGAGTTTAAAAAAAGCAGCCGCCCGCTTTACATCCGTGACTTGTGCATTTTCCAAAAGGATCTGGCGGATTTCCTCAAAATCCGGCGGCGGCAGGTACCGCTCGGCCAGTTCCAGTTCTTCTTTCAGGAAGCGGGAGTCAAATTCCTGCTTGTCCACAAAGTTGCGGATCACCGTGAATTCATCCCTGCTGTTGATCGGTAAAAAGCCAAGCTCCCGCAGGAAGGAGCCGGTGCGGTTCTTCACACAGTAAAACAGGTTGGCAAGATTGGAATTATAATCGTTATAGACCTCCATACACTTCCGGTCCGGAGGCTTCCCGAAAAGCACCCAGCCGCCTCCGCCGAACACCTCAATGTAGCGGTCGAATCTGGCGGGAAACATCGTGTAAATCAGCTTCCGCAGTGCTTTCTTCCCGCCAACCCATGAAATAAAGCTGTTGATCCTGTATCACCCCCTGATTATATTTGCCGGTATCTCACTGCAGCTTCATCCCGTTCTGCGGTCTGGTATATTCCTGGCGGAACGGGATCTCATTACGGGAGATCAGGCCATAAGCCGTCGGGATATAACTGATCTCTTTCAATTTCCGTTCCCCAAATCCTTCAAAGTCAAACCATTTGAACGCAGGATCTTCCGTGTCAAACCCGGCTTCCTCCAGCAGGTACTCCGCATACCGTGCCGGAGAAAATATTTTCTGGTCAAAGTTATAGCTATCCAGATTCGCCGCAATATCCAGTGCCAGGTCTAAATCATCGCAGTGTTCCAACTCCATCGCCGCTTTGTATTTTGCCAGCGTCCGGCTGTCGGGAAATGCCTGGATCCGTTCCGCCAACAGGTTCACCTTTCCAATCTCTTCATCCCCAATGAGAGAAAACGGCACCACCGATCCGTTATTCTCTGCGATGAGGCAATAATCAAAGGATCTTTCCTTCAGGGTAGTAAGCGCCTGTTTCATTGCCTGTTCATCTGCGGGAAGATCCAGCCATACGCCTTGCTCATCCTGATGTGCCAGGGATACTAACCGTACAGAAATGAGGCCTGTTCTTGTATCCGAAATTTCCGGGCATTGGCTGCCATCATAAATTTCCTGAAAATTACCCTCACACCTAAATATATACCCTTTGGAAGTATAGGTTCCCTGGTCACTGCGGCGAAGTTCCGCTCCAACCTTTTGCGGATCCAGAAGTTCCAACACATCATCCGGCAGTTTCTTAAAGAGTTCCAACATCCCGCCGTCTATGCATATCTCTCCAAGATCCTCGTCATCTATCACACCGGGATGAAAATCATAACAATCCAGGTTGTAAGTCAAATTGATCACTTCTTTCATAGTGACAGGACTGCCGACATCTTCCTCAATCCGAAGTGCTATAGCTCCTTCCAGGGTATCCACCTGTTCCTGATCCATCTGGGACAGCTGGTAAGCCAGCAGATTGATTTCATCCAAGCGGCATTTTATCTGCCTTTCCAGAATTCTCACCAGGAATCCCGGCCAACCACTGGCATATTCCACCTGATAGGATTCGTCCTCCCGCACATGTGCACGCTGCATGGCATCCCGGATAGTTTCCCGCCCTGCCGGAAGCGTCAGGCGTGCACCGGAATATCCCCTTTTTTTCTTCAAGCTGTCTGCGGTAATCCATACTTCCATTTCCCGCATCACATCCCTCCCATCTGCATCGGCATGCCCTGTGTACAGGTACTCTTTAGTTGTTCTTCCGTGGTAATGAAAAAGCTGTCACTAGGGTTCCAAAAGCTGACATATAATTCGCCCTCATCGATCTCAATGGGGCGCTGTTCAAAGCCTTCTCCCCAGCCGTCGCTTTCCTGGCCGCTCCACTCATCCATGACAGCCTTTAGCATGTTCTGGGAAAGCGGGCCGTAACTCTTTACTTCCAGCACACCCCACAATTCTCCCTGCCAGACCTCCACAGCAGGAACCATACTGGCAACCTTCCGGTTCAAAAGCCGGTTGTGAAGGTAGGTGGCTAATCCACGCTCCCCTTCTGACTCCAGCCGTTCCCCGGCAATCTGTTCCGTGATGGAGTCCTCATACTCACATAACTCATATGCCGATACTTCTTCTGGTTCCGCCGAAAGATCTCCCCATCCAATTTTCCGGTACAATTCCGCTTTAAGGGGGCTAAACAGGCGGATCCCGGATAACTCATCCGGCAGGGATTCAATAGGCCGGTCCTTCCGTAAGATCAGCCCTTTGCCGGTCTGCACGACTCCGTCCCTTTTCATACAATACCGTTCAAAAGATTCATAATCCACGAATGGGTTGAGTTTCTCGTCCACATGGATGTTCTCCCTTTCCAGTACAAATGCCGCATACTCCTTTGGGGATCGAAGATGATCTGGCAGGATCTCATACTGTTCCAGATGTCCTGCGATTTCCAAAGCTGCCTCCATGTCATCCGGCATCTCTGCTTCCAAAGCAGCCATCAATTTTTCCATCTTTTCTTCGGATGAAACCATGTCCTGATCCACCAGGATTTCGGCAAACGCATTGAGTCCCTTCAGTTCATGCGGCTGGGGAAGGTAATCCACCAGACATGGTTTTTTACTGGACAAGTTGATGATCTGGCACTGCCCCAGTTGTTCCACTCCCATAGACCTCCGTACCTGTTCCAGCTGTTCTTCTGTGGCAGGCAAAGAAATCGTTTCACTGCAGCGGTTTCCAGAACATTTAAATTCATAAGGCAGGAATAGCTTCAATTCAAATACCGCCTGCTGTTCTTTATTTCTCATCTGTGGCTCCCTTCTGCCTCTAACACGTCGGCCCCATGGCGGCGGATCAGGAATGCTGCAATAACCAGACGAAATGTTTCATCGCTGACCAGTTCCGGATCCGTCAGTTCCGACAGGCTGATATGCTTAGTCCCTCGGTAGAGATCCTTGGCGGTATGAAAGAGGACATAACCACCCAAATCCACACCGTGAATCTGGATCTCCTTAAACCGTATGATATCCGGCTGAATCGCCGCGACTGACTTTCCCCACAGGAAGCGGTCTGCTGATAAAAGATACAGTGCCGCACACATCGCATCCTCATCTGCTACACAGCTATGCCTGCACCATAGGCTGTCAAACCGCTCTCGATGTCCGGTAAGGAAAAAGATGGACGGTATCTCTCTCGACAGGTGCGTCACACGGGTCACAAACGGCTTTACGTCCACCTCATCGATAAGAAGTTCCAACAACTCAGAAAAGGGCACACAACCCGCTACAAACCGTTCACGAAAGCAGACACACCCATTTGGTACTTTACAGGCATTTCCCTTTTTATCTGCATATTCACATAGGCTGCAGTCACAATCCCGTGCGTTATATCCTAATTTGCTTACGATCATTCCGCTCCTGCGAGGGCGAAAGCCGGGAACTCTTTGCATCTCAATTTCCAAATCTGCATATGGGGTACCCCTCATAAATCGTGTGGTCATCGTTCTCATTCCTTTCTCTTTGGATTTATTGCTATCTGCTTATTTGGGTCTGTCCTGTTTACTGAAGTGACATCCCGCCATGCTCCTGCTCTGACAACATTTCAATCGCATCCTCCCGTGTACGGAACATCCTCCATGGAGACACTCGATGGTATAAACCGGTATGGCTCCGGACGCCAAAATACTTTCCATCGTAACTTTCTACGATGTATTCACAAGTGCCCTTTTTGGCTTTATTCGTAATCATTACGCAAGTATCTCCCTTACTCCAGCCATATGGGAAATCCGTGCTTTTCTCGTTGCGACTCGTATGAAATTCCTTTTCCATTTTCCACCTCCAATTAACATCTACAGCTAACCTCTAATCTACTGATGCCGATTCCGTTCAAACAAAAAAGACCGGCTATGTTTTCGCTATTGCAAAGAACATAACCGGTCAATCTCATGCCTGATCGCTGCATCCATATGAAAAAGGGATATCCTTTATTAAATCATAATCCAGTTTTTTCTATCATCATAAATGTTTTTGACATCATAGTTTAGCATCATGCTGCTCTGGTTGCATGTCTCTGGATTGCCCTGTATACTGTCATCAGTATACAGAAAGAGAAAGGGTTCCAGAGCACCCTCCGTAGCAAGTCGTGTACTCTGAAACCCTGGCATTAAAACCATGGTTATTGTATCAGATTACACGGTTACTTACAATCATAAAAATGATATTTTTTGTTGAGAGCAGCGCCATATCCTACTGCCCGGTCTGCGGTGAGCCGCTTTCCTACCGGGATTCCTGTGTAAGGATCATGCGGCTGGAGGGCGGGATGAGGCGGAGGTTTCTGATCCGCAGGCTGAAATGCAGCAGCTGCGGGAAACTCCACCGGGAACTCCCGGACTGTCTGGTCCCTTACAAGCACTATGCTTCCGAAGTGATCTCCGGTGTACTGGATGGGATCGTCACTCCGGAGGATGACGATTCCGCAGATTATCCCTGCGAAATGACCATGCGCCGCTGGCATTACTGGCTGGAAGCCAACCGGATCAGGATAGACGGATATCTGAAATCAACAGGATGCCGTCTGCTGGGATTCTCCACAGAACTTCTGGAATCCCGGGTGCCGCTGCTCGATAAGCTGCGAAGTTCACGTCCGGAATGGCTGGAAACACTGCTCCGGTTCCTTTATAATTCCGGAGGTTTTCTTGTCCCTGTTTAGCATCCCGGCTCTGCACCGACTTTGTTTTGCTGTCACCACTGCCCTGTGGTACCCTCCCTGCAAAGGAGGTTATGCTAATGAAAACAAATGAAACCATAAAGTGGCAGGAAGAGCAGGCACTGCAGCGGTACCAGCTGATCGCTCCCCTGCTGGATGGATCACTGGACAACGCAAAGCGGATCCAGCTGCGGGAGACAATCGCGGAACAGAACGGGCTGTCCCCACGAACCCTGTACCGCTATGAAGCGGCTTACAGGAAGGGCGGGTTCCCCGGGCTGAAGCCGCAGGACCGGGAATCAAAGCGCTCCCCGAAACTCCCGGAAAACTTTGATGAACTTCTGGACCAGGCAATCCAACTGAAGCGGGAAGTACCAAAACGCTCAGTTCAGCAGATCATCTATATCCTGGAACTGGAGGGCCGTGTGGCCCCGGGAGTCCTGAAACGTTCCACGATGGAGCGCTATCTCTACAAAGCCGGATTCGGTGTCCGGCAGATGCAGATGTACAACGATGCCAGGAAGAGTTCCTCAAAACGGTTCTGCAAACCGCACCGGATGATGCTGATCCAGGGCGACATTAAATATGGCATAAAGCTTCCCATCGGCAGGAATGGAGCTATGGTCCAGACTTATCTCTCTTCCGCGATCGATGACCATTCCCGGTATGTGATCCAGTCTGAATTCTATGCCAGCCAGGAAGAATCCATTGTGGAGGATACTTTCCGGAAAGTGGTCCTCAAAGCAGGAAAATTTGATGCCTGCTACTTTGACAACGGATCACAGTACATAGCAAAACCGCTGAAACTCTCCCTGGGGAAGCTTGGGATCACAATCCGCCATGCGCCCAGGGCGAGTGGAAAATCGAAAGGCAAATGTGAAAAATTCCATCAGGTTGTAGATTCGTACCTGAGGGAAGCAAAAGCGCATCAGATCCGGACACTGGAACAGCTGAACCAGTACTGGGAGATCTTCCTCGAAGAGTACTACCACAAGAAGCCTCATGAAGGGATCCGTGAGTACTACGAAAGCCTGGGCAGCCCCGTTCCCGCCCAGGGGATCACACCGATGCAGGAATGGGGAAGGGACAGCCGTCCCCTGACATTCCTTGATACCGGCGTAGTGGCGGAGGCATTTCTCCACCACGAAACCCGGCTGGTAGACAAGGGGGCATGTATAAGCTTCCAGGGCAGGAAATATGAGACGAAACCTTCCCTGATCGGCTGCAAGGTGGAGATTTCTTACGACCCGATGTCTCCGGAAGTGATCCGGGTATCCTATCCGGGGATTCCGCCTTTTGAGGCAGAACCGGTAAAGATCGGGGAATTCTGCTCCAAAACTCCGGCGCTGCCGGTCTCCATGCAGGAACAGGAAACGGAAGCTTCCCGGTTCCTTTCCGCACTGGAGAAAAAACATGAACAGAGCAGACGGCAGGTGGCGGACGCGATCTCCTTCGGCCAGTACAGGAAGGATGGTGGCAGCGATGTATGAAACATTTTTCCAGATGGAGCATACGCCCTTTTCAAGAAACACACCGGTTGCTGACCTTTATGAGTCACCTGCCATGGCGGATACCCTGGGGAGACTCGCTTATGCGGCAGACCGCCAGCTCTTTGCGGTAGTCACTGCGGATGCGGGCTGCGGAAAATCCACGCTCATCCGCCGGTTTGTGACCAGTCTGCCCAAAGAGGAATACCTGTTCCTGTATCTGTCGGATTCCAAACTGACCCCGCGTTGGTTCTATAAAGGGATGCTGGACCAGCTGGGGATCGAATCAAAGTTTTACCGGGGCGACGCAAAGCGGCAGCTCCAGAAGGAAGTGGAGATCATCCGCGGCGTCCAGAAGAAGAAAGTAGTCTGCATCTTGGATGAGGCCCATCTTTTGGAGAAGGAGACCATTGAGGAATTCCGCTTTCTGCTGAATTACCGCTTTGATTCTATCAGCCCGATGGCGCTTGTCCTTGTGGGACAGACGGAACTGTGGGATAAACTCCGGATGCAGCGGTATGCTGCTGTCCGGCAGAGGATCGATATCAACTGTGTCCTTCCCCACCTGGATCGTGCGGAGACAGAGCGGTACATCCAGTCCCAGCTGGCTTATGCCGGCGGCAGGCAGGACATCTTCACAGACAAAGCGCTGGATGATATCTATAAGGAGTCCACCGGGATCCCCCGCCGGGTCAACCGGATCTGTGAAAAGAGCCTGATGTATGCCAGCCAGCAGGGAAAACGCCTGATCGATGAACACCTCGTCCGTTATATCATTGAACATGAGATGCTGGGAGGTGACACACGCCAATGATCACATTTACCTGTAAAGGGAAAGGGTGTTCTCCCCGCCAGTGGGAAGGCAGCCTTGAGATCCTGCAGAGAGGGAACCCGTGTGAGGCAGAACTCTGCGCCAGGGGAAGCCGCTTCCATCTGATCGTAGGAAAGCATTCCTACGGGAACTATCTCTGTATCCCCAACTGGGATGTTGGTACAGAACTCTCATCACTGACAGATCTCTTCTGGAATGAGGAACGCCTCCGGCATTACAGCCGAATGAAAAAGGCAGATGCCTGTACCATCGTATCGGCGCTTAAAGTGCTGGCAGAGCATGGATGTATGAACTAATTCCTTCCGTGATGGGGCGGTTATCCGCCCCATCAAAGGGAACATTCCATGACAGATATCCTGGCAATTTCATGTCAGCATGACAGAGCGGGATCATGACAGCCAAGGAGAGCATTAACAATAAATTTGTAATCAGAATGGAATTTCCATATATTTACATATATTTTGATAATTCACACTTAGCTACATATATCTTAGCCCCTAAATTTTCCCCCATACCATCTCATTCAAAGCAATTTTCCCATCCTCCATTCTAATCACTTTCATCTTCAAAAGTTGATTAATTGTTTCCTCAAAGTCACATATGGAAGACTTCCCAGCTTTACTGCTGATGCTCTCAGCCTCTTTTTTTAACTGCTCCTCCGTTACGAATAATTCATAAGCTCCTAATTGATCCAAAGCGTATACAATAATAGCACAGTCACTATTTAAACTTTTCATAGTAACTTTAGCTGCGAACATAAAAGCCAGAAGAGCAAGCTGTATATAATTGAAAGAATTTTCTGGAATATTAAAAGATGCAAAAAGTTCAGCACAAGCTACTAATAAATTTTTTATATCTAGCTTTATGTTTCCTGGTTTTAAAGAAAATGAATCCGTTCCAAGAAAGACAATATCCTTTTTTTCATTTTCTGGAATGATCTCTAAGTATTGACCAATGATTAGTTCGGCAAATGATTTTTCTACATTCATCTCTTTTGCCATTTCCAATAGATATTTATTGACTCTTTGATCCAACATCTCTGCGTCTTTTCTGTTCACGTTTTTGTTCCTCCACTCTTTTTAGTCGATCCGGATTAATTATTTTATTCAGTTTTCCTCTTTGCTTTTTCAAGTACAACTGAGTCTTGTATTCATCAAAGACGGTTAAGAAACCATTGTAAACCGCATTTCCCTCTACTGTATCGAATTCATATTTAGGATCGTCAGGAATAGAAAATAGCTTGTTCTTCCTGTTCTTAACAGGAGGATGTGTTCCCTGTCCTACACAAGCCCCATATAGCACATAATCTGTATAGTATATCAGATCAATATAATCCATAAAAATGACAGGAGCCATATATGTGTATTCTTCCAGTATCTTATTTTCACGATCCCGCCCACTGCTATCCATAATCATTTTCAATATAATATCATAGGCGATAGCATCTGCATCATATTCCTCCTGCCTCATCTCTTTTTCAGTCTGCTTAGACGCGCTCCAGTTTCTACCATATCCCAAATAAGCATGAGCGATCTCATGAGCAATATTAAAGGCTGTGATTGTCCAATAGCAGTCCTCAGCCAGATTGATTATTTGCAGATCTCCATCCAACGCCGTCAGCAGAGCTTCTGAAGAACGTGCATCCGGAAGATTTCCTAAGATACTGACATCATTAAGCGTATATAAAACATGAATAAAACCAAAGCCATAAGTTTCTGGATTATCAAATTCCTTTGCCCACTTAAAAGATGCCAGCAAAAAAGGAAGAACAGACGCCTCATACAATTCATCAATATGGATTAGATTACCATCACTATCTTTCTCCCCATGAACAAAATAGCTGTTAATGCTCCTTTGGTAACGATTATTCAGTTCCAATTTTTCATCAGAAAACTGATATTCTTGTGCAAAATATCTACGGATCACAGCAAACATGGTGCTAAGGTTATATTTCTTTAAGTTCTCTTTTATAGATTCCTCTGTAAAAATATGCTTAGGGAAATATTTCAGCAACTTGTGAATTCCATATTCTAAATCTTTTACCTGCTCACCAGCAGATTTAAGCTGCTCATAGTCAGTATGAACAACTGCACGAATATAATTCGAATCATTCATGGATATATACCTCCCAATCTTGTATAGTTTCATAAATATAATTAATAAGGAAGCAAAAAGATGTTTTGTAATCCATAATCTATGTATCACAATCTTTACATTACATAATTGACCGTCATAGTCGTTCCCTCGTGTAGTTTTTCTTGCCGTACCAACATTTCCAGCAATGTTGACCTTCCCTTACCGTTGATCCCATTCCTCGCCTTCCTGCAAAGAAAATGATGTGTGCTCAAACAATTTGCATTCTGCATACGCTTTTGTTATATTCTCCACATTAATCAAATTCAATGCCTATACCTCGCCATTTATCCTTCCTTCCAGCACACATCTCGCTTCTTCTATTATATCTGTTTTTTCCAAAAACAAATCTCTAGGTCATCATTCATTTTTAACACATACATAATTAGAATAGATAAAATGTAAAAATAATACTGACGGTGTATCTGTTCATTATCACTTGATGCTTGTGTTCCGTGGGCGTATTTGTTTCGTATATCCCATCCATTATTAAACTTTGACTTATTGAGCATATAACTCAACCAATCTTGCTCTGGTTTAGAAAACAATGTACTATCATCTACAATCAAGTTCTCACTCTTTAGTTGTGTAAATTTATCCCGCATCTGGATTGGATAACGATAATAATTGATTACTTCATTTTTTGCTAAATCCGCAATAATACATACTTTTTCAACATCATCAAAACATATGTAATCATTACTATCATATGTAATAATTTCTTTTTCCTGTAGCCAATCTAATTCGTCCCAGAGATAAGCGTCATAATCAGACTTTCTTACCTCACTATTTAAAATCATTTCAAAGAATGTCTGATATTTCCCCTGCAATCGTTCCACCCAATGTAACATGCACTGATCGGAAAACAAATCATACACTATTCTTTGAAATTCTTCACCTTCACCATATACATACTTACCTTTTACAGTACTTGGAATCTGTGTAATATCTGTAGCTCCAGAGGCTATTTGCAATAGTTCTACATCAATCTCTTTGTCTTCTACATATAACTTAAATTGTTTTAGAATAGATTCCATTTCAGGTAATAAAAACCGACATTTTTCTAAATACGTTGCATTTTCAGACGGCATTTTTATCTTAAACCCACTGATTCCAAATTCTTCTTTGAGATAATTCTTGAAAAACCACTCTATTACATTTTCTAATCGTATGCCATTCTCCAATAATTCCTGATAATATGCCTGCATTTGAACATGAGACAACGCCATTTTGAAGTGAAATACTCCTGACACTGGATAATCGTTTCTCGATCTTGATCTGAATACTTTTTCAATGGTCGTTGCCTCCAATTCTTTACTAACAACTTGAAGCCTCATTTGAAAATCTACATATTCTAGCAAATAAATAAAATTATTTAGAATTGTGGCATTATCTAAATTTTCTCTAATCCATTTTCTATCATATATGTAATATCTGCAGTTATCTTTCTTTTCCTTCTCCAGAAGTTCTGTGTTATCCCGAAATGAGACACATATATTGTAATCTACTTTAACTCCATTTTTCCCTTCCATTACCTCTTTTACTAAGCCATCTCGTCTTCTCTTTGCTGCTAGCTTCACTTTATTTGATACCGGGAGTTCATTACTAAAGCAAATATTCATTATAGTCTCTAATACATTTATATTCGCATATGGCACTTCAATATAATTCATAAAAATTTGGTTAATTTCTTCCTTTGATAATTCTGGAAGATAAATCATCTTATTTCTTCTGGTTAAAGATATCTCATTTTTGTCCAACAAAATTTTTGCAGCATCCCAGTGGCACATAAAATAATGCTTAATAGCTTCTGAATAATTTTGGACTATCCCTTTACATCCAAGTATATGATAAATACTAGATTGGGAATTCATAATAATATCTTCAAAAACGAAAGAATCAACTTTCTTAAAAACTTTATATTTTTCAAACAACTTCCAAAAATCTTCTTTGTAAATCAATTCCAGTTCATTATATATTTGTTTACAATTCTGGTTATCAATACAACCAAAATATCGCCCAATAAGCTCATTTATCTTTTTTATATGTTCTTCAAATACAGAAATCCGCTTTTTCCATTCATCTGAAATTTCCTTTAATTTAGATGTCAATCTTCTTACATGCTCATATTCTAAAATATCATTAATAGTCTTTTCTGATTTTGAATCTAAACCTTCCATAATTTTTTTTGCTTTATCCCAAGACTCTTCCCAATTAAAAATCAATCTGCAATCTAAGCGTTCTCCCACCAAAAAATTCCACCTTTTCCTGATTTATTCACAGTTCTAAATAATTCCTAAATACATTATACCAAACTTTCAAAACGGCATTATATTACTACATTGCACTTTCACCACTACCTTTTCCAGATAAATCTATTGCTTCATCTTATCTTTCGAGACAATTTTTTAGTCCATCCTTCTTTATCATGAACCTATTTAATCTGAAAATCATGAAAAGATACATCAGCTTCCTTCCATTCTTCCAAAGAAAATGTTGCTCATTCAGACAATTTCCATTCTATATACGCTTTTTGCATAAATTTGTAATAAGAATAGATCTTCTTACTTCCTCTTACCTGCTATTGAATTCTAAATCCATCCAGATATAAAAGCCAGCCAAACTCGTACTTCTTCTAAACAACATAACCAGCTGTGTTGAACCATTCAACTGAAAACCATATGGAAATGGTATTATATCCTAATAATTCATTTATAAAGTACATGCGTCTCCGTTCTCAAATATCAATGTTAATGGCATTTTTTCAGAATAAGCATCTGCATTTTCAGACACTTTTACCACAAACGAAATGGTATCCGCCATACATAGATTTAAAACACAGTATAAATTGTTACTTTCTTTCATAAAAAATATTGTATGAAGAACTTTCATCGTGGTAGCATTTAACGACTCTCTTTGTTGTACAAGATGTTTTCCTATTACAGTTCCACCTATCGGAAACGTAACAAATCTTGCCAATTCGCCTGATGGAGCAATCTCCCTTTTATTCTCTTTAGTTGCTTTATAGAGTTCTCTTGAAAATAACTGGGCCACTTCATCATCTAAATACCCTTCTCCTAATATTGTAAATGCATATTCATAAGCGATTTTTATTGCTGCCAAACTAAACCTCGAAAAATCTATACTTATCTCTTTTTCAAACGTCGGAGGCTCTAATTCGTTTTCCACAACAAAAGCGTCTTTACAAAATATTTCTATTTCGGATTCCGTATATCCATTACGTCTCAAATATTTTTTGAAAAAAGCAATTCCGTCATCAAAGTTTGAAGCCTCAACTCGTACTATTCCATCATCATTGTCTATGAATCTTGGCTGTAATACAAGGCTACCATTTTTCGTACTATATTTTGAACCTGTATTTTTGTCTGTTTCAACCGCTTCCAAAAACTTAATTTTCTTTCCGCTTTTTCCCAGCAAATTATGATCAATTCTAAGAAGTTTTACAAGAGGATGATTGACCAAATAATCATCTACATTATAGCCAAGCCTATTATTGCAGTCCTTACAGACCCTTTTTGTAATTAATTTTTTATTCCCCAATGCTTCCGGAATGATATGTTCATCAGATTCATTTCTCTCTTCTTTACATATAATACATTTCATTTTCTACTTCCTCTCATGTCTAGTCCCCCCAAAGGTTTTCTAGAAGAATGAAATTTTAATATCACTTAAACTTCTATTGTCATTTATTCTTTCATTTATTATTAAAAAGTAGCATGCCTGTTAATGACATGCTACTAACATTGGTTGCAATTATCCTCTTGGCGGGAATGGATCCCTCCCATGAGAATCTTTTTCTCTAATCGTTCCATCCTGCCGATGGATGATCAGTTCTGAACCTTGATTCTGAGCAATGCTCCGAGCACGCTCGATCGCCTCTCTCTGGGTATCCGTGCGCACAGTTGCACGGGAATTTCCTTCTCCTTTTACCTGCCAACCACCATCTGGATGCGGCACAACATGTTGATTCTTATTCATCATCGGCCCCTCCTTACCTTAACTGTGTCACACATCCACAATGCGGACATTTTGAAGGATTAGTAATTGGAATGATACGTCTCCCACAACGAGGGCAACGATAATATTTGTACTTTATTTTCATAAAAATTATCCTTTCTTCTGAAAAATTATAAATTTCTATCTATATAAACATATTTTCAGAGAAAAGTCTGCATTTTTTTACCTTTCTGGACACAGATTTCATATTGCAATCATCATTCAGGCATGGTACAATAAAAACGATCAAATTAATACTGTATTGGCGATAGTTGCTTCTGTCGTCCTGCAGAGCACCGGGTAGTAACTCGGTGTTTTTCTTTTTCTTCCTTATATGTCTCTTTCAAAAAACATATCCGGGTTACACCCAAATGCTCCTTCTAAGAGCCGGTTTACCAAATTAACTTTGGCCCGCGAAGTTTTGCACTCATTAAGCCTATGTAATGTACTTTTTCCATAATTATCCTTACTAGTAACCCATACCTGGTCTCGCCGGAAGTTTCCTGAAACTAAAAGCGGCTGATGGGATGTACAAATAAGCTGTGCATGATGTGGGTTGCTTTCTTCATTTATAAATAAGTTAATTATTTCTTTAGCTAACAAAAGGTGTAATCCATTTTCTATCTCATCAATAAAAAGTATGCCTCCTGATTCCAAAACATCGAATAAATATGGTAATGCCGTAAACAATTTTACTGTTCCTAAAGATTCCTCCGCGAAAAAGGAAATCGGTGTGCTACTAGTTTCTTCTCCATTTTCATATACAGCATGTGCTGTATCCACACCAACTGTTGTTTTTGTGGCTATGATTTCTCTGTTCTCAAAATCATCGTTTTCAATCTTTTGTCGAGCAATTTCCTCTTCTTCAAATGATACTTTAATATCTCGTATCGTCGGATCGGCCTTTTGAATAATATTCAAATATTTTTTCAGACGTTCATCCGAAAATGATTCTTTTGATTTTGTTGGCTTAAGCCTCGCCGCCGTCATGCTAACAACTTGTATTCCTTGAATCGCGTCAACTATTTTTGATGCCAACTCATTATTTAACAATGCTGCAATTGGAAGGCAAAGGGCTTCCTCTTTAACTGCCTGCTTCTTATTTTCAAAATCTTTTAATTCCGATCGAAGAACAATATCCTTAAACGATGACGATGTTCTTTCAATTAGCTTTTCGGTCCTCCTGTACTTTTTTGTCAAAAGCTCAGATTCTATTTTCTTCCCCAAAATATTAAACTCATAATGGTATGTAGTTTTATCAATGACAAGTTCAATCTCAAATTTTGTGGGTTTATTTTGATACGCTATGTCAAACACAAAAGGTTTGACCGGAGCATCCATTCCTTTAAACTGTGGCAAAGAGAGCAGCTGAGAATTATTCATTGCCATTAATGGGGACCAATCTAATAACCGTTTAATCTCTCGAAGGATCTTACAAAAAAAAGTTTTTCCTGAGCCATTCGCCCCATAAAGAATCGAAACCTTATTAAATCTTTTGTCGGCTATTTCAAAAGTATTTTCAAGATATTCCTTTTTGCTTGCATCTATCTCTGTTGTGAACATAATCCGGTCTGCAAAAGAAGCATAATTTTCAACAGCCAAGGATCTCAAGATTACATTATTCATCTTTTCACCTCCCGTACAAACAAATCATACCAGTTTATCCTGATTTTGTCAATAGTTAATTGCTAACTTTCTACAACTATGTCGAATTTTACAGTACAACTCGCTTTTTCAATGTTCAAATCGATATTCTGCTGCCAAAATCATTTTTTATGTCTCATATTCACCATACAAAGTTAATTTCCGATATAAAAAAAGACGTAGTTATAATCGGAACAGTTATACAAGCAGAGTTTGCCAATGAACTTCAGGAACAGTATATCAAAAATCCTCCGAAACGTATGACTTCCGAATAAGATTCGCAACATGAGTGATGACAACCTTCTGAATTTGGATTATTCTCTGCGTGAATTCGATGGGCTGGATGATTGCGATTGGAGTGAGAATGGTTTTTATATCCTTTAACCCGCTATCGTCTGTTTTCCATCTCCCTTACCTTTGCTTTCACTCTCTAAAGCGATACAGTCTTTCTTAAATTAAAATAAAAACGCATAGCCTTATTTAATCATAATCCAATGTTTTTCTAACATAAATCTGCAGTAAGAATAGAAATTCCACATATTTGCACTTATGGGATAATCTTTACGATACCTAAACATTGTCTTGTAATAGATATTTTGATTTAAACACCACTTATGAATATCTCTCATCTTTATAGAGCGCCCACTCTCTATCTGCTCGCCTAACAGATTAATCTTATAAATATCTATTTCCGTTTCTGCCATTAAGCAGAAAATCACATTAAAATATTTAATCCCATATACCACACAATGATTATTGTACTCCATACACACTCCTGTATCTAAAGTCGTCTATTATCCACATTTTTTACTCTATACACATAGTATACACTGCATATTAAGGGGGCAATATTCCCAGTATAATCAGGATCACTTCTACCGTTCCCATCCCTTCGTCGTTGCTGAGCATTTCCCTGACTCTCCTCTTAAGTTCCTCCGCCCTGCAAACCGTTTTCCAAAACATCTTTTTCATAAGCATCCTCCTTCTGCCCTCTGGGCCATCCATACGTTTGTTTCATTTGGGAATGCCGCCTGCATCCCCATCATCAGTTCTCGCGAAGCTTTTACATCCCTGCAAAGGAAAAACAGGCAGGCACCATAATCAGAATCATCACGACCACCAACATCATCATCATGGGAAGCAGGAGCTTGGTCCCAGCTTTCTCCCCTTCCTCCCTGGCGCTGCGCTTCCTCTCTTCAAAAGAACGTTCTGATTCTTCCAAAAGCGCGGGAAGCAGCCCGGAAGCCCCCCTCTTTAAATTCTGTGACAGAAGCGCCATACATTTCCTGTACTGAGGCAGTCGGCACCTTTGCCCGAAGTGTTCATACGCCTGCAGTTCTGTGACGCCGCTTTCCATCTCGTGGCAGGCAAGCAAAAGTTCTTCATACACATAGCTGCGCGCTTTCTTCTGTTTTTTCTGATAATCCGCCGCCATCCGCATAAATGCTGCGCGCACCGGAAGTCCGGCTCCCATCAGAAGCACCAGTTTGCTGACGAATTCCGGATAGGAACGCAGAAGTTCTTCCTCCCTCCTGACCAGCTTTTTTTTCAGCGCTTCATCTGAAAAGCGATATTGTACCGCGCCCGCCAGAAGAATGATCGCAAAAAACCATGGGCTGTTGTCTTCGGCCTTCTCCTTCCAGACAATCTTCTGCTGGCCGAGCTGCTCCGGAAGCGGAAAACTCTCTTCATGCACCGCCTCTTTCTCATTCTCCTGTGCCTCCTTCTCCAACTGCCGTCTGCTTTCCTCTTCCGGTGTCAGTATTGGAGGACAGACCCGCACCATGAATTCCTCTTCCCAGGTCTGATCCAGATAGGTAAGCGTGGCCGTCAGTTCAACCAGCTCCCCCTTCTGCTCTATCTCTGCATTGTTCACGCTTCCGTCCGCCTGAATCCGTTCATAGTCTCCGCTGAGCCAGGCAATGGAGAAGGGGTAACCATCCACGGAATCGGGCAGGACAAGGGAGGTACGGATCTCGTCCAGGCTTTCATTCTCTCCTTTTATCTCTTCTTCCAGCGCAGCCGTGATCTTTGCGATCATCTCTTCCAGCTCTTCCCTTGTAAACTGGCGTTCCTCCACCTGAAGCTGTATATCCTTTTCTTCCGTTCCTGTATCCGCCTTCAATTCCACCCATACTTCACCGCCTCCATAGGGATTCCTCAGAATTCTTCCATCCTCGGTTAATCTGCCCTCCATTCTGCCGGAGAGAAGGATCAGAAGGGAAACGGCTGCTCCCACAAAGCAGAAGAACAGCAGGCCGCTCAGCTTCTCCACCCGATATCTGTAAGCCCTGTGCTCTGCCCCTGAGGGATACAAAAGTTTCATGTCTTCGTGTATATGAGCGGATTCCCCTGCCTTTTTCCTTCCCCCTTTTCCAAAGGCCTTTCTGAGAATCCTGTCCAGAAAGGCCGCGCTCTTCAGGAACATCCGGTTCATCGTTTCCGTATCCGGATCCGCCCGTATCTTCTCTTTCGCGGACAGTATCAGAAGAACAGCTGCCGCCGCTATCAGCAATATATAAACCAGCCACATCGCCATCTACCTCTCTTATTCCCGATATATTTTCAAACCGTTCTGTTTCAGACTTCAATTTCCACGATTCTGCGCGACATCCAGAAAGCCGCCAGATAGAGCGCCAGGCAGGCCGTCATGATCGCGATCCCCACCGGATTCCCATAAAGAACATCAAAGAACCCTTTGGAAGTAATCTGAAGATAGGCTACTATGAGAAATGGCACCAGATTCATGATTTTCTGTTCGTATTTTTTTGAGGACAGAAGCGTATTCATCTCACGCTTCACCTCTATCTTATCCCCGGTCACCGCAGCGCTACGGCGGATGATGGCGTTCATATTGCCGCCAGAGCGTTTCGCAATGGAAAAAACTTCAGCAAAATCTTCCATATCCTCCTGCCCGCTCCTCCGGCCCAGATCGGACAGCAGCTTTTCCAGAGGCACATTGTTCTGGATGCCGCGTTTCAGGATGACCGCTTCCTGCGCCATGAGGCTCTCTTTTCCATACAGCCGCTCCACATCTCCTCCCGCTTCCAGAAAGGCGTTCTCCACAGAATATCCCGCCTGCAGTCCTGCCGCCACGGAAAGAATCATATCCCGGAACTGAATGGAAAGTTCCTGGCACCTCTGCTTTGCAAGCCCTCGCTGCACCTCGGACAAAAAAATCGGAAGCAGAAAGCTTAATGGCAGCATCGCCCAAAGGGAACGGTAGAAAAACCAGGCCAAAAGCCCTATTAAAAGAAGCCCTTCCAATCCATAGACCAGGAATTGCCTTCTGCCGAAGCGGTAAAACCTGTAATCAGGAGCGCGTTCCTTCTCCCCTGCTTCCCTCTTTCTGCTATGCGGAAGCAATCCCCGCCATCTTGAGTTTCTCCACATGCATTAAATCCCCCTTTCTCACCAACTTTCCCTTTACCCTGCTTCCGCCTCCCTCTTCCTCTTCAAAGGCGAACAACGGGGAAAGGACGATCTCTCCGTTTTCAAATCCTGTCACCTCCGCGATTTGAAGCACCTTGCGTGTCTTATCGCGCAGCCTGCCCAGATGGACAATAATATCCACACCCGAACAGATCTGTCTTCGTATGGCGGACAAAGGAATTTCCACTCCCATCAGCATCATGGTCTCAAGACGTGTGAGCATATCCCTGGCGCTGTTGGCATGTCCCGTGGACATGGAGCCGTCGTGTCCGCAGTTCAGCGCCCCTCCGATCAGATCCACCGCTTCCGCTCCCCTGACTTCTCCAATGATCACCCGATCCGGCCTCATGCGCAGTGCGGTCCGAATCAGATCCCGTATCGTAATCGGACGGCAGCCTTCTGTATTCGCATTGCGCGTTTCCAGACGGACCAGATTCGGTATCCCCCGTATCTGCAGCTCTGCGCTGTCTTCGATCGTGATCAGCCGTTCGTCCGACGGGATGTATTCGGACAGGGCGTTTAAGAACGTGGTCTTCCCGCTTCCGGTTCCCCCGCTGATGAAAATGTTGTATCGTGCCTTCACCAGCTTTTCCAGAAATACCCCCGCTTCTTCCGTGAGAGAACCGATACGCATCAATTCCTTCATGCCGATAGGCTGATCCGGAAATCTTCTGATTGTAACCACCGGTCCGTTTAATGCCACTGGATTTAAGACCACATTGACCCTGGAACCGTTGGAAAGTCTGGCATCCACAATTGGAGAAGTCTCATTGACCGTCCGGTTGCAGCCCGCTACGATCTGCTGTATCACATCCTGCAGCTTTTCCTGAGACTCAAATCCGCCCGGCCATGCGTACAGCTTCCCTTCCCGTTCAATAAAGATCCCATCCATTCCGTTAATCATGATCTCCGTCACCTGCGGATCTTCGACCAGTTCCTGCAGGACGTCCAGCCCTCTCAGAGAGAAAAACAGTTCCTTTCCCATCCTGGCCCGTTCATATATATCCAGCTTTCCCGCCAGCTGTCTGGCACAAAGCCTTGCAGCGATGAGTTCCTGCAGCTGTTCATCCGTCATCTCCCGGGTAAAATCCATCTGCCCGAAAAGTTCCCGCTTCACCGTTTCCTTGATCTGCAGATACGCTTCCTCCCTATTCCTCTCTCTCATCCTGCCTCCAAATCCTCCTCAATCAGCTTCTGTACCAGCCCGGCCAGCTCTCCCCTGGTCAGATTCTCCAGGCCGGCAGGCAGCTGGCGAAACAGGGGAAGTCTGCATTTTCTGGTCTTTTCCAGAATGTCTTCACAGTTCAGGCACCTCAGAAGGGATTCATAATGCTCCTGCTTCGCAATGGCAAAGCCGTCATCCCTCACAATCGTATATACCCGCACACAGCGCCTGAGCAGTTCAAACAACCCCTGTATGGCTTCAGACAGATCCAGGATGACGTATTCGTAACTCCCCATTTCTTCCAGTTCCGTCATCAGCTTCAGCCATTCTTCTCCTTCCACCCGCTGCAGATCCAGGCAGGAGAACACCGGCGGAATGTATTCCAGCCCGTTTATCTTCTGGGTCATCCCTTCCAGACGGTACGGAAATCTTCCGTCCCGATTGTGCAGAAAATAGACCAAATCAGAGAGATCCGTCTGAAATTCCTGCCTCAGCATCTGCCCAAGACCGGAATAGCATTCAAAATTCAGATAAAGTACTCGGTATTTGCGGGCAAGAAGCTGCCCAAGAGTAAAAGAAAATGTGGTTTGCAGGCACCGGCCGACCGGTGAATAGACGCCTATCACTTTCACAGCATTCCCGCCTCCCCGCACGGCGGGCGGAAGCAGTTCATAATCTGCCGCAATCTCCAGCACTTTCCGGAGGATCGTCTCAACAGACTGATACTTCTCAATCCAGGGTTCCTCGCAGGGCCCTTCCCGTTCCTCTGCCAGTACCAGAATATGATCCGCTTTCCAGTTCTCTTCCATCAGATGCAGGGACTGTGCGATCAGAAGAATTGCAATCTCATTCTGCTCCCCAAACTCCTTCAGGGCGGATGCTTCCGTGAAGACCTGCACCTCGAACGGAAAGCTCTCTTCCGTTTCAAAACGGCTCAGATAGTCCAGGAAATGATACGCATAGTCCTGCTCCGAATCGCAGACTGCCAGAATTTTTTTCCTCAATACAATCTTCCTCCTTTGCCTGCGTAAGGCCGGCCTTCTTCTGATCCCAAAGTTATGTTGTCATAACAGATGCCGGTTCCGTTCGGATTCTCCTATGGATATGCCATACTCCCTAAAGCAAAGACAGCAAAAACGGCTTCTATAAAGGGATGCTCTGCAGGCCGCTATGATGTTTTAAAAATAAATGATACGGAAAAAAATGATATAGAAAGAAATATAAGATTTATAACTGAACAGAAAAGAAAAGATCTGTGTTTAGAATATTGTTTGTTCAGTTGGTAAAATGAAGTATATCTTATTCACAAAATTTTGTCCATAGGGTTTCATAAGAAAATACAATTTTGTGAATCATGAACAACGGTGAACCAAACATTTCAAGAAAAAAGCTCTGAAAGCCTCCAACGGCGGGAGTTTTGCATGTCAATCCCTCCCTGGAAAGCTTCATCCAAGAAGCCGGGCACATATGCTGATCCCATAAAGCAGCAGGACTCCCGGGAAGCCCAGCGTACCGCATACGATCACGCTGGCCGCTCCTATTCCAACATGACCGGGAAAACCCTGTGCATCAAGAAATGCATTGATGAAGTAAATGGCAAGCGTCCCCAAAACACACCGCAGGATGAAGTTCAGCAGCAATTCCGTTTTGCTTCGCATCGCTGCAATTAACAGCACCAGGCCGCAGGCTCCTCCGATCATGATGATTCCTTCCATGCGCCATGCCCTCTCTTCTTTGCGGCTTTTCACCGCCTGTTCTTTATACCTTATGCGCAAAAAAGAAAAATAGAACATGCATAATTTCCATTTTCTGTGTATATACTTAATTACAAAGTATCTGTTGGCAAAATCCGGCAAAGGAGGATGAATCATGAAATTTCACTTCAGCCGCGGCAGCGTAGCCAAAGCGGACAAGCCTCTGACTTATCAGGAAAGCCTGATGTTGGATTTACAAAAGACAAGATGCGAACTCGAAAATGCCTATGCAGGCTTTGATTATGTGACGGACCCAGATCTGATTGACTGTTATATCTACGAGCAGAACGCCGTGATGAAACGATACAGATATCTCCTTCAGCAGGCGGCTGATCTGACCGTCTCCGAACAGACAGCCACCGGCTGATACATTTTCCTTCATCGGCATGCAGATGCATGCCTGTCATAAAACGGGAAAGCATCCAGGACTTCCGGCCTTCTCCCACACGGCGTCCTTCCATGCTTTCCCGTCCTTCTTTCTTTTATTCCCGCCGGTCAGCGTTTCTACTCTTCGTCAGAATACGAATACTGCGGCCCCCGATGCCGGCAGATCAAAGGTGATCCGGTACGGCCTATAATCACTCGGCTTTGACACCGCGCGGATAGATGCAGGAATCTCCGCTCCGTTTCCGCCGAACTTCTTATCATCGCTGTTCAGCACGAGTTTATAGGTCTTCCTTTTTGGAACCCCTACACAATATCCCTTTCTCTCCACCGGGGTCATATTCAGCACAAAAAGCAGGCTGTTTTTGCCATCGGATGATTTGCGGATAAAGCTGTATGTGCTGCGCTCTGCATCATCCGCGTTGATCCACTCGAACCCGCCCCAGTCATTGTCAATCTCATGCATGCAGGGATACTTGCGGTACAGATTCAAAAGGGCCTTCATATATTCCAGCATTCCCGCATTCAATTCATCCTGCAGCATATACCAGTCCAATTCCCGCGCTTCACTCCACTCCCTCTCCTGAGCGAATTCCTGTCCCATAAACAGAAGCTTTTTCCCTTCATGGCCGAACATGTAAGTGTAGCCGGTTCGGAGATTGGCATACTTATCATAACGATATCCCGGCATCTTATTGACCATAGAACATTTCAGATGAACCACTTCGTCATGGGACAGAGGAAGAATATAATTCTCCGCATTATTGTAACTCATGGCGAATGTCAGCCCATAATGGTCATTTTTTCGGAAATATGGATCCAGCTTCATATACTCACAGAAATCATGCATCCAGCCCATATTCCATTTGAAGCTGAAGTGAAGGCCGCCTTTTTCTATCTCTCCGGTCACCAGCGGCCAGGCGGTGGATTCTTCTGCGATGGTCATGACCCCCGGGAAGGTTCCCCGGATAACGGAATTGAGGTGTTTGAAAAATTCAATCGCCTCCAGATTCTTGTTCCCTCCATATTGGTTAGGAAGCCATTCGCCGTCCTTCTTGCCATAATCCAAATATAACATGGAGGCCACCGCATCCACGCGCAGGCCATCCACATGGAACTCCTTGATCCAGAAAAGCGCATTGGCAATCAGAAAATTCTTTACCTCATTCATGCCATAGTTAAAAATCTTGGTTCCCCAGTCAGGGTGCTCTCCCCTCCTCGGATCCGGATGCTCATAGAGCGGCTGTCCGTCAAAATCCGCCAGCCCATGGGCATCTCTCGGAAAATGGGCGGGAACCCAGTCAAGGATAACGCCGATCTTATTCCTATGCAGAGTATTGACCAGATAAGCAAAATCTTCCGGTGTTCCATAACGTGAGGTAGGCGCATAATATCCCGTCACCTGATACCCCCAGGAGCCGTCAAAAGGATGTTCCGCAATTCCCATCAACTCCACATGGGTAAACTTCACTTCCTTCAAATAAGCCACGAGCCGATCCGCGAACTCCCTGTATGTATAAAATCCGTCCTCCGTTCCATCCGGATGCTTCATCCAAGAACCGATATGGCATTCATAAATCGCCATAGGCTCTTTTTTCATGTCTTTTGTCTTCCGTTCTTCCATCCAGACGGAATCACTCCATCGGATTTTCCCGATATCGGTGGTAATAGATGCCGTTTGGGGCCTCAGTTCTGCATAATTGGCAAATGGATCCGCCTTATAGAGCTTTCTCCCATCCGCAGTCGTGATCAGGAATTTGTACATTTCCCCGCATCCCACTCCCGGAATGAACAGTTCGTAGATGCCTCCGGGCCCCTTTTTCTTCATCTCATCCCTGCTCTCGTCCCAGCCATTAAAGCTGCCGATCACATGTACCTGAGCTGCATGAGGCGCCCAAACTGCAAAATAGGTACCCTTTTTTCCCCTTTCGACCGACGGATGCGCGCCCAGCTTCTTATAGATGTCATAATGCGTCCCCTGGGCAAACAGATATTCGTCAGCTTCTGAGATAAAAACCTTTTCCACTTTTTTCGTTTTTGCCGTACCTGCCATCTCTACCTCCCTTTCCCCTGCCGGAAGCGGCGCGGATTTCGTTTATATGAAATCTCCCTCATGAAGGATAATCATATCATCGTCATCATAACGCCTTGCAAACAGCACATCCACGAAATGTTTCGGCGTCTTGCGGTTCGCATGGTCTATCGCCTCGTCCACGATTTCCCGCACGTCCCTGACCGTAACAACATGGTCTATCGTCTGCATGTCCTCGATACGCGTATGGAGTGCCAGCCTCCCCAATTCATCTATGGCATACTCCTGCATTCTGGCGTACTGACAGCCATAGGCCACCAACGTGCTGTTATCCAGCGCCTCCAGATCAAACCTCGCGTTAAAGAAAGAACTCATTCCCTGATTTGCAGCGATCAGTTTGTTCATATTGCGCTTGGTATCCATCAGGATCACCAGGATTCCCCATCTCTCCTGATTCAGGGCCAGCAGCAGCTTCTTCATGCTCTCCCCGTTTATCTTTCCGGCTCCTTCGATCAACAGCGCTCCGCCTGAAAGCTGCTCAATTAATTCAGAGGCCTCTTTCTTGCTGCTATTCAGGGCACTGCCCTTAATTTTTGCCAGCTTTCCTGAGAAATTCCTATCCTTGGCCCGTACATCCTTGATGATATTTTTCGCCAAGTCAAGTGTATCCGCCCCCGGATCGCCCGTCAGGATCAGGTTCCCCGTATATGCCGCAAGGCTCAGCTTATCCAGAGCCTGTACCAGCTTCTTCATCGCCCCCTTGGTCGGGACAAAGGAAGAAAACAGCCGCTTTTCCTCCGCACTCATGGAACGGATCTGCGCTTCCAGCTGTTCTTCCTGCCAGGAATTCTCTTCCTCACCTGCAGCCGGTTCTTCCTTCCGCCCTTCCGATCTCACAGGGATGGGTTCCTTGCGCACCTGGACGTCTTCTGACGGTTCGTGCGGTTCCGGTTCCGGTACAGCTTCTTCCATTTCCTGACGGACCGGTTCGGCTTTCGGCTCGGCCGCAGGGGCCTGTACCTCTTCTTTTTCCCGCTGTGCTTCCCTTTCCTCCGGCAAAGCTGCGGATAACTCCGTCATTCCGGCTTCCGGACGCCTTTCTTCCTGCTGCGCTGAAGGAATTCCCGTTTCCGCAGCATCCGGCACCTCTGTTACAGGAGCAGAATCCTCCTTTGTCTCCTGTTCCATGGAAGGCAGCGAAACGGGCTTGGCCTGTTCCGATGCAGCGGGCCGCTCTTCGCTCCGTTCCATAGGACGTTCAGGAGCCGTACGCTCCACAGCCTCCTGCACCGCAGACCCGGCGGGAACTTCCACAGTGCCGGGAACCGCTGCCCCAGAACCCGCTGTCTCTGCAGAAACAGCCGCTCCGGCAGATGTATTCACACGCCCTGCTCCGGATCGGATGGCATTTTCCACCTCACTGGCCGCCCAGATTTTTGTATGTTCCGGGATCTCTCCTGCGCCCTGGCGTGTTCCGCCCTGACGCGTTCTCCGGTCCACAGGAATTCTTTCTTCCTTCTGAAGCCGTTCCAGCATCCCTTTTCTGGATGTTTCATCAAAGTCACGGAAAAGCGCTCCTGTCTGCTCTTTCACGCGCTGCTCCAGCTGCTGCCGGCGCTTTTCCTCATTTTCCCGCTTCATCCTTTCCCATTCCCGCATAATATCTTCGATGTTCATCTGGCCGGTGATCTGTTTCTCAACCGGATGTTCTTCCGGAACCACCAGGCTGATCTGCCCGTCATATTCCTGGGAAAGGTAATTCTCGTATCCGTCCTCTTCCTGCTGTCTGTTCACATATGGAGCCTGCGTTTCTGCCCGTTCCGGCTCTGTGTACGCCGGGGCCGCCTCATGCCCGGCTGTGTTATCGTATCCATATGCCGTTCCATATGCGGCGGAAGCGTTATAGTCTGCCGGCCCGTCATACCCGGCCGCCGGATCATATCCGTTTTCTCCCATCTGTTCCGGGCTCTGTCCGTATACTCCCGGATCTGTATATGCTTCTGCTGTATAGCCTTCTTCCTGATATGTTCCCTGAGAGTAGGCGTCCTGCGGATACGTCTCCTCTGGATAGGCTTCTTGTGAATATGCCTCCTGTGAATATGTCTCCTGTGGATACGTCTCCTCCGCATATGTTTCCTGCGCATATGCCTGTTCCTGATATCTGCGGTAATCCTGGATAGAAACAGGTTCCTTGGAACCAGAACCGTTATGCATGAGTTCCCTCATGCTTTCCGCCAGTTCCTTTTGCAGGTTCATTGTGTTGTATTTTCCCACATCCATGGTCTTTACCTGGATGTCCATATCCGAATCAGCCTGGCCGGCCGCTCCGTTCCCAGCCGCCGCTTTCTTCTTTTTATTGGAATCATTCTGTTCTTCCAGAAGCTCCTTCGGCACATTCAGCCCCTGCTTGCGCATCATATAGGCATCGAACTTTTTCTGCTGGGAGGGAGTGAGCGGCTGATGGAGTGTCTTCAGTTCCATCGCCTTCATCACATACTTTCCATCTCCAAACCACAGAATCAGTTCATCGCATTCCTCCACGCATTTGGTGGCAAGGCCAACCCGATGATACAGATAGGCCAGCTCATAGGCCCACTTTTCCCTGTAATCCCTTTTTTTGAGCTCCTCCAATACCGCAATCCGCTCTTCAAGCCCCACATCCTGCGCTTCATACAGCTTATACTGCAGAACGTACTTCCCGCTGTCATTGGGCGCGACCTGCTCAAACTCCTTATAATACTTAATGGCCGAAACCACTTCGCCCATTTTTATCGAAAGGTCACACAGAGAATAAATGATCATTCTTCCGGAAGGATGCCGCTCATTTGCCATTTCCAGCAGAAGCTTCGCATCCTCAAACCTCCTGTTGACCTTATATACATCGCTGACTGTGCAGAGCATCATCACGCTCTTTACCCTGGTCCAGTCTATGGTGTCCGCCACCTTCGCTGCTTCTATGTATTTTTTCTGGGAAATCAGCGTCTTGATTTCCTCTGCGCGTATTTTATATTCATATTTATCCAAGGATGCCACCTCTACCGTAACTGTATGCTGAAAAGCCGTTCAGGCCCCGTTTTTACATCTTTTAAGTTTACCATAGCAACAGTATCTTGTCAAAGTGATTCAGGGGCCGCAAACGGCTAAAATACGGAATTTTTTTCCTCCGTATGAACGGTATTTCAAAGAGGTGTTGTCAATGTTCACTCCACGTCATGCAGCAGCTTCTGTCAGTCAAATAACGTTATCCAATTTTCATCCGCACGGGCGGCAAAACACAGTTCCACCTGCTTTCTTGTCGTCTTTTCTTCTGCCAGTACCGGCAGTTCCTGCAGCGTGAACCATCCGCTCGCAACGGTTTCCGTATTTTGCTCAAACTTCCCTTCCACAGGCTCACACAAGACGAACGCCTTGCAGATATGGAAAAAGTTGGCCGGCCTGTTCCTCTTCGTCTGTTCCTGCAGGGCGATCAGCCTTACCGGCGCCACCATAATGCCCGCTTCCTCCTTTGTCTCTTTTATCGTATTTTCATAAATGGTTTTGTCCGCATCCACCCATCCTCCGGGCAGCGCCCACCTGCCGTCCGCTTCCTGTACCAGAAGTATCCTGTCCCCCTCAAAAACTGCTGCCCTGGTATCCAGCTTCGGGGTCTGGTATCCGCATTCTCTTGAAAAGAGCCCGTCTATCCGCTCAAATGTCTCCGGCGTATTGGCGCTCATGATCTCCGCTGCCGTCTCCCGGATCGCGGCAAACCGTTCCCTGTCAAAAGCATTCTCAGAATAGGTAAGCCCCGCCTGCGCGATAAACTGCAGTCTGGCTGCCCATTTCAGCCACATCCGCTCCGTATCAGAATCTTTCGGCATGCAAAATGTCTCCGTAATCGCCGCCGGCTGTGTGAGGTAGTAGTCCGCCCGAATATGCTGTGCCGATACGCATCCCCATAACGCCAGCGCGCCTTCCACACCTGCGTCATGCGCACAGCACATATCATAGACCGTATCGCCGATATAAACCGTCTCTTCTGGAGAAGCTCCTGTTCTTCTCAGATATTCCCTCACCGGGTCTCCGGCAGGCTTATGCCGTTTCGTATCTTCCATGCAGATGATTTCATCAAAAAACGCATCCACCCCGAACACACTCACTTCCTTCCAGTATTCCTGACGGGTTCTGGAAGTAACGATTCCCAGCGCAAGGCCCTGCTCCTTCAAAAGGTTCAATTCTCTGCGAATCCCTGGAAATAACCTCAGCCTGTCGCGGTATTTTTCTGTAAGGTCTTCCCATCTTTGCAGTAAAGCACCAATCTTCTCATCCGGAAAACCCAGCTGCCTTAAGGCATCCCTTCCCGGAATTCCAAGGGCAAACTTCAGTTCTTCCGTGTCCCATTCCTTTTGTGTATACTCCCTTAAAGCTTCCTGCAGAGAACACAAAACGCTCTCCTTGGAGTCCAAAAGTGTGCCGTCCACATCAAACAGAATATGTTTTTTCTTCATTTTTTCTCCCATCTGCGCGCCCGCGCTTGCATACAAACTCAGAACGGGTAAAAACATTTTTTCACCCTTCACATTTCCTCCATCATCCTGCAGGCAATCTCCGTAAGTCCCTGCTCATAGTCCAGCCGGAAATCTCCTGACAGTTCCAGATGCGGACGGGAATATTCCGGAATCGCTTTTTCGCATTCCCCTAACAGTATCTCCATCCCCGCATCCAGATATGGATTCTCATACAGCACGATATGTTCCGGATTCAGCACAGCCGCATAGATCTGTATGATCCTCCGATATATATCGAGAATAACTGAAGAGTCGGGAATCCGCTTTCCTGTGTCCAAGGGCCACAGGCCATCCGGCATATCCGGAAGGAAACCGAGTTCTCCTGCGAAGTCATTCGCTCCCTGCCAGATCCGCCCATCCAGAATGCAGCCTGCACCAATTCCATTCTTCCCCAGATAGATGCAGACGCAGGAGCCTTCCTTCTTTCCCAGCCTGTTCCATCTGCCCACTGCTGCCGCATTCATATCATTCACCGCTTTTACCGGAACGCCAAAAAGATCTGTAAAATATGCCTCCACGTTCCCGCTTCCTAGTTCCTCATCTCCAACTGACCGTATCCTTCCTCCTGAAACCATTCCTGCCGCTCCGATCACAACTGCCTTTAGCTGAGGATAACGTCTTCTTATTTCCCCTCCGATTTCGCCCATCCTTTCCATAAGCCGTCCTGATGCCTCTTCTTCCCCTTCAAGCACGGTTCTTCCTTCCAGATCTCCTGCCTTCCAGACAATCTGCCCCCTCTCCACACACAGCATGAGGCTCACAGAGAACAGTGGGTTCAGACGGTAAAGCGCAGCCCGGCGCCCGCCGCTGGAATCCCCGGTTCCAACCTGCTCCACTTCCCCTTCCCGGCACAATAGATCCAAAGTTCGGCCAACAGTTGGAAAACTCAGCCCGGACAGGGAGGCCAATTCACTTTTGCTCACCGCATCCTGCCCCTTCATACAATTCCTGATGATATCCCGATTTATATCCCGCACCGTTGTTCCGCTGGCCATAGGCTTTCCTCCTTATATTAAATAACTTTTTAAAAGTATTTTAATAATTAAGATCAGTTAACCATACCAATTCGATTTTGTCAAGGCAATTTCATTGGCGCGAATCCGTTCAGAGGTTACTGCTCAGCCCTGCGCATATGTGCAGGGCTGAGCAGTAACCTCTGAACGGTTCCCATTGACGCCCCCGTTGAATTCCGATATAACTATGATTAAGCCAAATGCAGAACAGAGAAGTCACGTTTCTTTCTTACCGACCTGTTCTCTGATTTGTAAATTCTCTGGACTGGATGATTGTCCACAAGAAAGGAAGGAGCCAAATGGAATTTCTCCTGGGAAAATGTGAAATAGAAGAGACGGACAGCATCGTCCATCTGATAGAAACCGTCTATGAACAAATGACTGAAAAGGAATGGTTTGCCGCGGACAACGGCGAATATACGCGGGAGACGCTTATAAGCGGACAGGGCCGCGCCTACAAGGCTGTGGAAGCGCTAAGCGGACGTATGGCCGCAGTCTTTATGACCTCATACCCCGGTCTCAGTTCTGAAAATCTAGGGTTGGATATCGGGCTGCCTAAAGATCAGCTTAACAAGGTGGCCCATATGGATTCCGCAGCTGTCCTTCCCCAGTATCGCGGCCATGGCCTGCAGCGCAGGCTGATGCAGATGGCTGAACCGGATCTCATAAATGAGGGCTACCGTTACCTGTGTTGTACCGTCCATCCGGATAATCAATACAGCCTGAACAGTATCCTGTCCCAGGGCTACCGCATTATGGCCACCCGGGAAAAATACGGCGGCTATCTGCGTCACATTCTGATGAAAGAACTGTAATTGCTGTAAAACAGATTCTGTCCAAAGGAGGGGATCCGCCATGAAAGGAATTGGAACCATCGCCAATGTCGCTGCCGTCTTGCTGGGAGGCGGGGCCGGATTGCTGCTGAAAGGCGGCCTGAAAGAACGGTATCAGCAGATTATCATGCAGGCGCTCGGCCTGTGTACGCTTTTCATCGGTCTTTCTGGTGTTCTTCAGGCTATGCTCCAGATAAACGGCAACTCCCTGGAAGCATCCGGAAGTATGCTTCTGATCGCTTCCCTGGTTATCGGCAGTATTTTGGGAGAATGGATCGATATTGAGAAATGGATGGAACGTTTTGGAGAGTGGCTGCGCGCAAAATTCGGCGGTAAGAGTGACAGCCAGTTTGTGGAGGGCTTCGTTTCCGCATCCCTTGTCATCTGCATCGGTGCAATGGCAATCGTAGGCGCCCTGGAAGACGGCCTGCGCGGCGATCCTTCTATGCTGATTGCCAAAGCCGTGCTGGACGGTGTAATCGTTCTTGTCTTTGCCTCAACCTATGGCAAAGGGGCCCTGTTTTCCGCCATCCCGGTGGGGCTTTTGCAGGGCTGTATCACCCTCTTCGCCGGTTTTCTGGAACCCCTGCTCACAGAAGCCGCCATCAGTGACCTGTCCTTTGTAGGAAACGTCCTGATTTTCTGCGTCGGCATCAACCTCGCCTTCGGCAAACGGTTCCGGGTTGGCAATATGCTTCCCGCTCTCATTCTTGCTCCGCTGTTTGGAAGCTTTTAGATATTCCCAGCCCTCCGCATATGCTGTTTGCCCTCCAGAGCCAGCGCCCTCTGAGCACGCTT
>ERZ826396.334-NODE-334-length-70975-cov-5.825381_pt1 | contig 70975 bp, 67 predicted proteins | sample MGYA00519926_ERZ826396 | MGnify/ENA primary metagenome ERZ826396 (study PRJEB31778, sample SAMEA3449230) | human gut metagenome | biome: human gut; feature: human-associated habitat; material: faeces | place: United Kingdom | collected 2010/2012 ... | reverse complement strand
TACATCGTGGCCGGAGAGTCGGGCGAGACGGAGGTTCCCGGCGTCTACGTGGCCGGGGACGTGCGCACGAAGTTCCTGCGCCAGGTGGTCACCGCCGTGGCCGACGGGGCGCTTTGCGCCGAGGAGGCGGCGGAGTACCTGGCCATCTAGGGGAGGCGCTGCGGGAGGGGCTGCGCTTTGCGCCGCTCTCTGATATCATGAACCAGTTACCGTAAAGGCGCCCGGTTGCCCTGTGCACCGGGCGCTCGCCGCGCGCGGGGCGTGCGCCGCGCAACCACGTTCAAGAAGGACATATCCCATGCAGGAAACGGACATGCGAGAGAAGCTCGAGAAGATCATCCAGGCTTACGAGGACCTCCAGGGGCGCATGGGCGACCCCGCCGTGCTCGCCGATCAGAAGGAATACAACCGCCTGGCCAAGGAGTACGCGAGCCAGGGGCCGCTCGCGAAGAAGGCGCGCGAGTACGTGCAGGCTTCCGACGACCTGGCCGCGGCCAAGGAGATGATGGCCGACCCCGACATGCGCGAGTTCGCGCAGGAGGAGATAGCCGGGATCGAGGCGAAGCTCCCCGCGCTCGAGGAGGACATCAAGTTCATGCTCATTCCGGCCGACCCGGCCGACGACAAGGACATCATCGTGGAGATCCGCGCGGCGGCCGGCGGCGACGAGGCGGCCATCTTCGCGGGCGACCTGTACAAGATGTACGAGCGCTTCGCAGGCGCGCAAGGCTGGAAGACCGAGACCATGGACGTGTCGGCCTCCGAGGCCGGCGGCTTCAAGGAGATCCAGTTCAAGGTCAAAGGCGACCACGTGTACTCGGTCATGAAGTTCGAGAGCGGCGTGCACCGCGTGCAACGCGTTCCGAAGACCGAGAGCCAGGGCCGCATCCACACCTCCACGGCCACCGTGGCCGTGCTGCCCGAGGCCGACGAGGTGGAGGTCGAGATCAACGAGAACGATCTGCGCGTCGACGTGTACCGCGCCGGCGGCCCGGGCGGCCAGTGCGTGAACACCACCGACTCGGCCGTGCGCATCACGCACCTGCCTTCGGGCCTCGTGGTGCAGTCGCAGGATCAGAAGTCGCAGCTGCAGAACAAGATCGCGGCCATGGCCGTGCTGCGCGCCCGTCTGTACGAGAAGATGTTGGCCGAGCAGCAGGCCGCCGAGGGCGCGAAGCGCCTCGCGCAGATCGGATCGGGCGACCGCTCCGAGAAGATCCGCACGTACAACGGCCCGCAGGACCGCGTGACCGACCACCGCATCGGCTTCAACGGCACGTACAACGGCGTGCTTCTGGGCGACGGCCTGGGAGACGTGATCACCGCTCTGCAGGCCGCCGACCGCGCGCAGAAGCTGGAAGCCGCGGTCTAAGGGTTCCGCCGTTCTGCGAACGGCGGAACCTGCCGACGCTGCGGGGTGGGCTCGCATTCTCTAAAACCTGTAACATTTTTGTTGCAGGTTTTATTGATTTGCATCCTTTTCACGCTATTCACTTACTATACTTAGCTGAATAACGCACAAGGAGGCCGTATGAGAATTTTGAGCATCACCGTCGGCGGATTTAGGAATATCGAGAAAACGACGTTCGAGCTGGGAGGAATCGTCGGCCTGGTTTCTGCGAACAATTATGGGAAGACTAACGTGCTCGATGCTATCTCCTTTGCAATCGATTTTATGCAGGCGAGCCTTCGCGAACGTTCGAACATGATGGGGGTTGTGGGATGCATGCCGCTTTCTCCTAAGCTCGCTGACGATTGCTTCACGTTTGCCATCGAATTGGAGGATCCTGATCTGGGCGAATACCGTTTTGTGCGCTACGGATTCTCTTTTGCTTGGGCGAAAGACGATGGCGGAGGTCGTTCTATCGTCGATGAAACCCTTGAGATCAACTCCAAACGCGGTGGTTTATGGTCGAGTTATTTGAAAAGGTCCGAGGGGAAGTTTCGAGCAAGCCATGATACCCGCTATTTCCGCTCGATGAACCTTGAAGGCTCGCAACTTGCGATCGATGTTCTCACATCCATTGACGACATCGACATCAATCCTGCCATCAGGCTGATCAAGCAGGTGTCATGCGGCGTATGCGATTCTCTTGACGCTGCGGGCCGATACAGTTCGGTGCCGTTCGAGTTCGTCGATTCGTCTTCCGAAGAACAGGGCGTCATGTTTGACGATGACGATCTTCCTCGTGCGCTCTATCGGCTTAAGCTTGCCGATCCGGAACGATTCGAAACCTTTCGATATGCAGTGCTTGCATTGTTTCCCGATTTCGAGGACATCTCCGTGAACGCTTACGAGGTTCGTCAGGAGACAAAGGACCGTCTCGGCTTCTTTGGCGCGACTGTCTCTCCTGAAGGGGCGGATGGCCTTCGAAGCGATGGCGTTCCTTTCCATATCAGAGATGAGCTGTACAAAGTGAGCGTTTCCAGCAGGCATTTGAATCAGCCGGTGAATATCTCGATGATGTCCACGGGAACGAAGCGCATGATCTGGCTTATTGCCAACGTTGTCATTGCGGGTAGACAGGGCGCGAGCTTGATCGGTGTCGAAGAGATCGAAACGAGTATCCATCCTCGCATGATTCAAGAGTTGTTGGAGATCATTGACGAGAATCTTGGAAATACAGGAATGATCGTCACCAGCCATTCTCCGTATTTGATCCAGTATTTGAAGCCGAGATGCCTGTACGTCGGCGTGCCGAATGAGGAAGGAATCGCTTCGTTCAAGAAAGTGCGCGACCAGGCTATGCCCTCTCTTATGAAGGCAGCGCGAGAGCGTGGATTCGGATTCGGCGAGTATCTTTTCAGCTTGATGTCCTCCGACGAGGATGGAGCGTTGGTTTTGTCCTCTTATTTGGAGGATTGACATGACCGGTAGTGTTCGGACGTTCGAGCGGGGCATCGCGCTTATCGTGGAGGGCGCGACCGAAAAGATGTTCTATCAAGTGTATTTGGAGCGATGCTGCGATGCTTGTCCACCTGCTCATATGGATAAAGAGCTGCTGGACGGGGATGTGTGCTTCGTGATTCGAGGCTGCTCACACGGAGAGCGGCTCGTCATGTTTCATAGCATGGACACGATAACCCAGATGCCCAACGCGGGAGCTTGGTTCAATCGAGCTTGCAAAGGGAAGTTCCCGGCTGTTCCGTGGAGTGTTTTTCTTTGCTATGACGCCGACGAGTATAATCATCCCGTCTCCAAGTTTCGTGAAGGCGACTGGGCTCGGTTGCGTGAGGAAATCGAGGAAGGTGCAGAAAACGTTTTCGATTTGGCCGCCGAAGCTGATATCGAAGATGTTCTTATGTGCGATTATGCAGGCGTTCTTGCCTGGTTGCTTCTTGCGCCTGACACTCCGGTTCCTTCAGGCAGGAACGGCAAGAATAAGCTTCGCAGACTGTTTCAGTTGTCGGGAAGACGTGGCGCCTATCATGCAGGAGAGCGTTCTCGAGGGTTCGTTGAATCGCTCGATATGGCGCAGATCGAAGCGCAGGTCCCTTTCGATCTGGGCGAGCTGAGACGCCGCGTGTTCGAACCTGTCATATTTGACCTATGAAAACGTACAGGTTTTAGATTTTAATTAAGATCGACCAGGCAATATTCTGAAATGAAAGACAGACCTGTTAGTTTTACATGACGTTTGATGTGGAGAGTAAGATAGTGAACGACATCTGGACCATTCAGGCCGCCCTTGATTGGACGGTGGGCTACCTCGAGCGCAAGGGCGACGAGAACCCACGGCTGTCCGCGCAGTGGCTGCTGTCCGAGGCGACCGGCCTTTCCCGCATCGAGCTGTACGCGAATTTCGAGCAGCCGCTGTCGATGGGGGAGCGCGATGTGCTGCGCGCCTACGTCACGCGCCGCGGCAAGGGCGAGCCTCTGCAGTACATCACGGGCGAGGTCGGTTTTCGCCATATCACGGTGAAGGTTCGCCCCGGCGTGCTGATCCCGCGCCCCGAGACCGAGGTGCTGGTCAGTGAAGCCTTGGCGCTGCTGCCGGCGGCGCCGAAGCGGGTGGCGCAGCATGCATGGCCGGAAGACGACCTTCCCCCTGTCCCTTGGCCGGAAGGCGAAGCCGGGGAGCAACGCCCCGAGCGAACGGCCGACCAGGGCGTCGCCGAGGATGAATCGACGCCGGCCGTCGCCTCGGGTGAACCCGCTCCCGAGCCCCCCGAGCTGCTCGTGGCCGACCTCTGCACCGGTTCCGGCTGCATCGCCTGCTCCGTCGCCTACGAGCATCCGCTCGCGCGCGTGGTGGCGACCGACATCGTGCCCGAGGCCGTCGCGCTCGCTCGCGACAACGTGGCTGCCCTCGAGCTGGGCGACCGCGTCGAGGTGCTGTCGTGCGATCTGGGCGAGGGCGTCGATCCTACGCTCATGGGCGCGTTCGACCTCGTGGTGTCCAACCCGCCGTACGTGCCCACGGCCGTCATGGACGATATCCCCCGCGAGGTGGCCGAATTCGAGCCTGCGCTCGCGCTCGACGGCGGCGCCGACGGGCTTGACGTGCTGCGCCGCCTGCTTCCCTGGTGCCGCCGCGCCCTCAAGGAGGGCGGCGGCTTCGCCTTCGAGCTGCACGAGACCTGCCTGGACGAGGCCGCCCGCCTTGCCGAAGAGGCCGGCTTCTCCGATGTTCGCGTCACGGCCGATCTCGCCGGGCGCCCCCGCGTCCTCACCGCCCGAAAGCGCGCCGTGTAGACGGATCTTCGGGGCGGCGCGGTTTCCGTGCGAGCCCCGGCGCTTCCGGCAGGACGCGGCGTCCCGCGCGGGCAGGACAGGCTTATGCGCTGCCGGTTGCACGGTTTCGCCCTCGGATGTGCGGCAAAAACGAGGTTTTGGCAGTCATCGGCCGGTTCCCAGCTCCTTCTTCGAAGGATGCCGAAGCGAAACCCCAGGTCGCGGTTCGCGATCCCTGCAAAACGCGGTGTCCGGGCGGGTCGTCGGTGCCAAAACCTCGATTTTGCTGCACGTGACCCCAGCGAAACGGTGCGCGAGGCCCGTCGGCGCCGCCTCCGCGCAAAATCGGCGCTCGTGGAACCCGCCGGAACTGCCGAACCCGCGCCGAACCCGCCGAGATCGCTGCTGCGAGCGTCCGTCCGTCCCGGACGCTCGCGCGTGGACGGCTATAATAGGACGAAACCTACGAACGGAGGGCTTCCATGCTTGAACGCAACATCCTCGACGACAACCTGACGCTTTCGGCCTACGTGCTGCGCCAGCGGCTGGAAGGTCGCGAACCGACGATCGGCCTCGTGCTGGGCTCGGGCCTGAATCCGCTGGCGAACGAGATCGCCGATGCGGCGAGCATCCCCTACGCGGAGGTGCCGCGCATGAAGACGAGCACGGCCGAAAGCCATGTGGGCCGCTTCGTCTGCGGCACGCTGGGCGGCAAGTGCGTGCTGGCCATGCAGGGTCGTCTGCACGCCTACGAGGGGAACAGCGCCCAGGAGGTGGCCTACCCGGTGTGGCTCATGGAGCGCTTGGGCGTGCGCACGCTTATCACCACGAACGCGGCCGGTGCGCTCAACCCGAACTACGAGGTGGGCGATTTCTGTATCATGGCCGATCAGATCAATTTCACGGGGCGCAATCCCATCGCCGCGCCCGACCCGGCGAACTTGTCGGACCGCTTCTTCTCCATGCTGGACGCGTTCGACCCCGAGCTGCGCGCCATCGCCCACGACGTGGCGGCCGAGCGCGGCGTGCGGGTGCGAGAGGGCGTGTACCTGGGCGCGCTCGGACCCAGCTTCGAGACGCCGGCCGAGATCCGCATGTTCCGTTCGTGGGGCGCCGATACGGTGGCGATGAGCGTGTGCGAGGAGGTCATCGCCGCGCGGCACGTGGGGATGCGCGTGCTGGGCATCTCGCTGGTGTCGAACATGGGCTGCGGCATCGAGGGCGCAAGCCCCACGGGGCTTGAGGTGCTGGACGTGGCGAAGACGCGCGAGGGCGATTTCTCGCGCCTGATCACGGGCATCGTCGAGCAGCTGTAGTAGGAGAGGGGGAGCCGCCGCGAAGGAGCGGTTGCGAAGGGGGAGCGCCGGCGCGAGCGGCTGCGCAAGCGCCGGCGCTCCGCGCTGGCGTCTTACGCCTCCAGCAGCAGATCCCCCTCGGCGATGAGGCCGGCCTTGCGCATGAGCGCGCCCACGGCCCAGGCGATAAGCGCCGGCAGAACGAAGCAGACCAGCGCGAGGCCGATCCAGTCGAACGCGCCGGGCGCGGCCGCCCCGGCCTCCATGCCCGATATCCAGCCGGTGTACACGCCGATGGGGCCCACGAGCCCGCACGTTCCCATGCCCGATGCCACGGCGGGTCCGTTCTGGCTCAGCTGGAACACGCACGTGGCCACCGGCCCGGTGACGGCCGAGGCGACGATGGCCGGCACCCAGACCAGCGGCTTCTTCACGATGTTTCCCATCTGCAGCATGGAGGTCCCCAGGCCCTGCGACAGCAGGCCGCCCCAGCGATTCTCGCGGAAGCTCAGCACGGCGAAGCCCACCATCTGGGCGCAGCACCCTGCCAGCGCCGCGCCGCCCGCGAGCCCCGTCAGCCCGAGAGCGGCGCAGATGGCCGCCGACGAGATGGGCAGCGTCAGCGCGATGCCGATGACAACCGACACGATGACGCCCATGAAGAAGGGCTGCAGCTCGGTGGCCCACATGATGAACCCGCCCACCGACGAGGCCAGCGCGCCGATCCACGGCGCCGCGACCAGCGCCAGGCCGCAGCCTCCTAGGATGGTGACGGCGGGCGTGACGATGATGTCCACCTTCGTCTCCTTGGACACGGCCTTGCCCAGCTCGGAGGCGACCACGGCGATGACCAGCACGGCCAAGGGACCGCCCGCGCCGCCTGCGTCGTTGGCGGCGAAGCCCACGGCGGCCAGCGAGAACAGCACGAGCGGCGGGGTGTGCAGCGCGTATCCGATGGCGATGGCCATGGCCGGCCCCGCCACGCTTTTGGCGAACGTGCCGATTTGGTTGAAGAACGCCAAGCCCGAAAGATCGCCCACGGTGCTCAGGATGGTGCCGATGAGAAGCGAAGCGAACAGGCCCTGCGCCATGGCCGACAACGCGTCGATGGCGTAGCGTTGGAAAGTGACCTCGATATCCTTGCGCTCCAGAAATGCTGCGACAGTTGATGCCATGATGCCCCGTCCCCCTTGGTTCGACCTGCATGTTCGTATGAGGAACCATAGTAGGCGAAACGGGCGGCGCGGGGAACCGTTGATTCCCGATCGGCGGCAATTCCGCCTGCGCGCGGCGCGTTTTGAAAGGAAAAACCCGAGCAGGGGCCGTGCCATTCGGGACGCCCTTTTGAGCGTTTGGGGATGCGGGACGCGAGGGGCGCGCATTCGGGTACAATCGGAGACCGACTGAGACACCGAGAAGAGATGCGGGAAGCGAACCCTATGAACCAACGACTTGCATTGCACGTGCTGGCCAGCGGAAGCCGCGGCAACGCGGCCGTAGTCGAGGATACCGCCACGGGCAAGGGCGTGCTCGTGGATTGCGGCATCTGCAAGCGCGATTTCTTCGCGCGTTGCGACGAGGCCGGGTTCGATCCGGCGAACCTCGAGGCCGTCCTCATCACGCACGACCATACCGACCATACGAAGGGCCTCGGCGTGGTGCTGCGCGGCCTGGCGAAGCTGGGCATCGAGCCCGCGGTGTTCGCCGACGACGCCGTGCGCGCGGCCAGCAAGGAGATCATCGTGCTGGAGGGCGCATGCGACCTACGTGCGTTCTCCTCGGGCGACGCGCTGTCGCTGGCGGGCATGCAGGTGCACGCCTTCCGCACGTCGCACGACGCGGCATCGTCGTGCGGGTTCCGGGTCGAGGCCGACGGAGACGCGGTGGGGTTCATGACCGACACGGGCATCGTCACCGGCGAGGCCGACGAGGCGTTGCGCGATGTGCGCATCCTCGCACTGGAGAGCAACCACGATGTGCAGATGCTCAAAGACGGGCCCTACCCGTATCCGGTGAAGCGGCGCGTGGGCTCGGATACGGGCCACTTGTCGAACGTGCAGGCCGCAGACGAGCTGGAGGCGCTGTTGAGCGACGCGCTCGAGCAGGTGGTGGCCATGCATATCTCGCAGAACAACAACACGTACCGTCTGCCCGGCGAGGCGCTGACCGCTGTGGTTCGGCGCGCCGGGCATCCGGCAACGGTGCAGGTCGCGTACCAGACCATGCTGATGAGCGCGCGCTGAGGCGCGCTCCGCTCAGGATGACAGGAGGGCCGGATCCTGAGCCAGCGCTACATGATCCGCTGCATGCGGGCGATCTGCGCGAAATAGACGATCGAGGCTACGACCTCGACGGCGATGATCGTGAGCACGCCGGCCGTGCTGATCTGCTCGAAGGCGTACAGCGCGAGCGCCGCCAAAGGCGCGAGCACGGAGAACGCCTCGAAGGCGCGCAGTCCCGCTTTCCCGTTGATGGCCGCATTGCGCTCGTCGCCCTGCTCGATGATCTGCTGCGGCGTGGGCTTGTGGGCCAGCGCGAAGGCGCCGCAAACGAGCAGCGCGGCCGCGCATCCGGCGAAGCCCCACACGCCCTTCGCGGCGATGGGCAGGACCGAGGAGATCCCGCCGAGGTCGAGAGCCAGCGCGACGGCGACGATCGCGCTGGCGATTCCGATGGACAGCGTGAGGACAGCGGACTTCCTATTCATGGTCTTCCTCCTGGTAGATGAACACGTCTTCAATCTGCAAGCCGAAGCGGCGGGCTATTTTGAACGCGAGCAGGATGGAAGGGTTGTAGCGCCCCTTCTCGAGCGAGCTGATGGTCTGGCGCGACACGCCCAGCTCCAACGCGAGATCCTCTTGCTTGATGCCGCGCGCCTTGCGGATCTCCTCCAACCGGTTCTCCATGGCGCTCCTCTCCGATGCGAATATGTAAAGCTAGCTTTCCATCAAGTATAGACCCCTGCGCCAGCAATGTAAAGCATGCTTTCCATAAAAGAAAAGCGCGCCCATCGGGCGCGCTGAATGGCGGGGAGAGCGGCGGACTTTACGCGGCCGCCGTGTAGGACCAGAGGCCGGTGGCTTGCGAGATGATCTCGTCGAACGTCCAATGGCGGCTTGTCCGATCGCGGCTGAGCGGATCGACCACCGCCAGTTCGCCGTGCTCGTCGATGCCGGTGACCACGATGTAGGTGTCCGACGATCCGAACGAGCCTGCTTTCATGGAGGCGATGATGGGACGGTCTCCCACGAGCTCGCGTCGCATGGCCAACTCGTTCGCATCGATCTCTCGCGATGCGAGCCCTAGTTGGGCTGCGCCGTCGGTCAGGAGCCCGGTGGCTTCAACGGTGTCGGCATAGCCGCTGCTCTGCGAGAGGGAGGCCACTTCGACGGGCCCCATGCTGGCGTCCCCGGTGGCTTCGATGCGCACCATGGCCAGGCACAGCGGGGCGGCGCCCGCATCGCCGACGGTCCTCGATCCGTAGGGGCGATCGGCCCATTGCGGGTCGTCCTGATACAGGGTGGGCACGACGCCTTGTTCCCATGACGATCGAGGGGTGCTGAAGCCGTCTTCGGCGGTGGCGGCGTCGGCCGATCCTATGAGGGGAAAGGCTCCGTCGTCGATCGCGGCGGACAGGGCGTGCGCGGCGAAGATTCCGAGAAACGCAGACAGGACGGCGACGAGCACCATGGCGAACACCGCTTTGAGCATGCGCTGCGGCTCGACGCTTCGGCTTGCTTGGCTGGCGGCGGTGGTTGAGCTTGCGCATACGGGGCGCACCGTCTCGGAGGGAGCGTAGGTCCTGATGCAGGTGGAACGTTTCGGCGCGGATGCGTAGCGGATGCCGTGCGTGCGGTTCGGGAGGCTGCGGCGTTCCGTCGCGTACGGGTCGGAGCGGTAATCGGAGCTGGCGCTTTGGGAAACGAAATAGAGTAAGCCTCGATACGGCATGAACGCCTCCTTTCGGATAGAGGGGTGAAGATAGGTCGAACCGCTCCTCGCGCTCGGCGGGAAGCGGTTCTCGGGTTCGTTCGCGTGAGGCGAGTCTAGTCGCCGTATGGGGTTTCTCGTGCGAGCTGGGACGATCGTTTCCCCTCTATGGGCGATCGGTCAGCAATCCGACAAGTTATCGGCTGGGATGCAAAGGTATTCGAAATGATGGAGGTGCGCCGGGGAGGACGAGTTTCCGGCTTCGGTTACTCGATCACCCAGGTTCCGAGGAGGGCGAAGTGGTCCGAGCCCTGCACGTTGACGGTCTCGAGATCGCCGACGGACATACCGCTGTTCTTCGAGTACACGATGTGGTCGATCTCGATCATGGGCGGCACGGGAACCATGGCATAGTGGGGTTCCGACGGATACGTCATGTGGAAGCCTTCGCCCGCTTGCTCGGAGGCGTCCACCAGCGTGTCTCCCAGCATCTTGCGGTAGCGGGAGTGATCCCAGGTGGAGTTGAAGTCTCCCATGATCAGGTATTCATCGCTGTATCGGCGCAAGGTTCCCAAGTTGGTGAGGCTCTCGTTCCAGAAGCCGAGCGTGCCCGTCTTGGGCGATGTGGGATGCGCGCTGACGAGGCGCACCTCGTGGGATCCGGCGGTTATCGTGCAGGCCGGCACGGCAGATCCGGTGAGGGGCAAGATGCTTTCCGAAGCGTTGCGCATGGGCGCGAGCGTGTAGATGACGTTGACGCCGCCGTTGTCGCCCGCTCCTGCCAAGCCGATGACGCGCGAGGGCAAAAGCTCGTCCAGTCCGGCGGCGGAAAGCCGTTCGATCAGCGAGCCGCTGACCTCTTGCATGGCGAGTACTTCCACGTGCTGGTCGCGGACGATCGAGACGATCTGCTCGGCATCGGCGTTTCCGTTCTTCGTGTTGAGCGTCATCACGCGCATGACGGTGTCTCGCGGGGTGGTCTGCTCCGGGACGGCTTCGACCGCCTCCTCGGCGATGCGGGGCGCGGGCAAGAAGAAGCCGACATGCCACACGATCTGGCAGACAAGGCAGAGAACGGTGACGGCGGAAAGTACTTTCCGCCTGGTCAACGCTGCGATTATGAGAACGAGGACGCTGAGAAGGGCCAGCCACGGGATGAATGCTGCCGCCTCCGGGATGAGCCTGCCGTTGCTCAGGGCTGAAGGTGCGAAGCGTGCGGCCATGATGACGACAACGCATGCCGTGACCGCCCATAGCAGCGTCGATATCGCTATGCGGACGGGGGAGCGTCGGGGCCGCTGCGTCGAGGTCGTTTTGCTATGCGCCGGTGCCGGGTTCATAATCGCTCCTGCTTTGTTTTCGGATATTTGCAGATACCAATTTATCATCCGAATCGTCATCGTGTGACGGAAAATCGCCGCTCATCTTTCAAATGGCCATGAACGCCCGTTTCGGGCGCACGAACGCCTTTTCCGTCTGAGCGAGATGCGTCGGAAAGACGAGCGGCTGGCCGCATGCCTTGCAAAGCGACATCGAGACCTCGCGGCGTCCGTCAAGATTGAGATGATGGAGAAGCTTATAAATTATGGAGACTCCGGGGGGGGGGGCTGTTCACTGTTGCACTTCCGGCGCTCTGCCGTTATCATCTTGTAAAACAACGCTGCGCGCCGAACGGGTTTTTGTTACATGTTACCGGTCTTTTGTGTCGAGGCGTCTTGCAATGACGTGAGCCTATGGTTAAATAGAGCGCGCTTTACAAACGAGTAACGGTTAGGGTACAAGTTTATGGGCTTTCCGGCTTCAACATATCGCTTCATCGATGAGCATGCAAGCTCGTCGACGGAGCAGTGCGCCCTGGCTCGCCCTGCTTCTGCAATCTGCGATGACATGCTGACCCAAAAACCGTCCGGGGGGGGGGCAGTCTGAGAAAGACTGTCGCGAGCCGCATCGAATAGGCGGCGTCGCTCGCGCCGCGTCCGTCGGATGCGTCGTTCGAGAACCCCGCGTCATCAGGATCTCTCCAACTGAATCGATCGAGCCGCCCGTGCCTTTGCGCGGTCGGGCTCGCTATGTGCTGCAGGTGGTGCCGGGCAGGGAGCGTGCTATGGCCGAGCGCGTCAAGGCGCTTGCCGGTCCGGAGCTGGTGCGCGACTGCTTCGCGCTGAGCTACCGCATCCTCAAGAAGAACCAGGGCGTTTGGCGTCTGCTCACGGAGACCATGTTCCCGGGTTACCTGTTCGTAGCCTCCGACGACATCGAGGCTTTCGAGAAAACCATCAAACGCTCCACTGCGTTCGCGCGCCTTCTGGGCGCCGAGCGGCGCGCTTTCGCGCTGCGGCCCGAGGAGGCCTCGTTCGTGCATGATTTCGGCGGGCCGAGCCACGTGGTGGGCTTTTCCCGCGGCACGATAGACAACGGCCGCACCATCATCGACGAAGGGCCGCTACGCGGTCACGTCGACCGCATCAAGAAGATCGACCGTCACAAGCGCATCGCCTACCTGGACATCGGCCTGCTCGACCAGAAGCAGGTGAGGGTGGGGCTTGAGATCGTGCGAAAAACCTGACCGCGCCCTTCGCAGCTTGAACCAGCTTGCTGCGAGGAGCTCGACGGATAGGCGCCGACGGCGAAACCCCTCCTTCGATCTCCCCGCAGGAAACTGCATGCGCCTTTACGGGCGCGACCGAACATACTTCGATGCGCGAAAACGATGCCGCGTGTGCGTTTCGCCAGCTTCGAAGGGATGAATACCCCCGTCATACGTGCGCGCCGGCGGCATAGCCGAAGGGCGAAGCCATGCCGTCGCGCGTTGAGGAGCCGTGCATGTGGTACGTGGTGCAGACGGTGGCAGGGCGCGAGTTCGCCGTATGCCGCCTGATAGAGAGCTTGGTGGAGGGCGATGTGCTGCAGGAGTGCTTCGTGCCGCGCTACGAGGTGCAAAAGCAGTTCCGCGGCCAGTGGCGCACCTGTACGGCCACGCTGTTCCCCGGTTACCTGATCGTGGTGACCGACCGTGTGGACGAGCTGGAATCGCAGCTTCGGCGCGTGCCGGCGTTCGCTCGGGTGCTGAGCAACGACGGGGGTTTCGTTCCTTTGGAGCGCGACGAGGTGGCGTGGATCGATGCGTTCACCGAGAAGGGGCATCGGACGGTGGGCGTGTCCGAGGGCGTGATCGAGGGCGACCGGATCATCGTGCTGAAGGGCCCGCTGGTGGGCCGCGAGGGCTGGATCAGGAAGATCAACCGCCGCAAGCGCACCGCGTATCTGGAGATCGATATGTTCGGGCGAACCATCCAAACGAAAATCGGATTGGGAATTGTCAGAAAACGAACTTGAAAACGGAATAAGGGGAGTGGACGTTGGGGGAGCGGGCGTGCTGGACGAGACCGCCGGTTGCCATCCCGAGCAAGCGACCGGAGGGGTCCGCCAGGCTGTCATCCTGAGCGAAGCGACCGGAGGGAGCGCAGTCGAAGGATCCCGTGCGGCGTCAGCCGAAACCGCATGCGGCCCCATGGCCGCCGAGGGCCGCCTGGCCTACCGCTTCGCGAAGCGCGCCTTCGACATCGGCTTCAGCGCGTGCGCGATCGCGGCGCTCCTCATCCCCTCGATCATCCTCTGCATCGCCATCCGCCTGGAGTCCCCTGGCTGCCCCATCTACACCCAGAAGCGCGTCGGCCGCATCGGCCGCGACGGCGAGGTTGCGACCTTCGACATGTACAAGTTCCGCTCCATGTCCGCCGACGCCGACGAGCGCCTCTCCGAGCTCGCCGAGCTCAACGAGGCCGACGGCCCGCTCTTCAAGATCAAGGACGACCCCCGCGTCACGCGCATAGGCCGCTTCATCCGCAAGCACTCCATGGCTCCGGTAATAATAGGGACACCGGGCGACGGGGAGCCGACCAAATCCTTATCGCATCCAGAAAATTCCTCACTTGACCTGCAAAAATGCGAGCGTCGCCCGGGAACTTCCTTGGGTGCGCGCCACCATTATACCAACTTCCAATTCTTGTCTTTTGCCGTTTTCGGGGGCCCGGAGGGCGCCTCGGGGCGGCCTCTCTGCGCCTGCGTGCAGGCCCCTTTCGCGGCCGTTGGGACGGTGGCGTAAATGGCAAACAACCTTACGGACAGAGCAGCGACGGCTGCGGCAGGATCCGACGCTCTCTTCCCGGTGGAGGTGTCCCTCGGTGAGGCGGGCGTGGAGTGGCGCGGACGCGGGTCTGGCCAAGAGTGGCCCGACGGGGACGAGGGCGCCGACCCCGAGGTCGCCGCGGCTGCCGAGCGCCTCTCCAAGCGCCATGGATACCGCTTCGCCAAGCGCGCCTTCGACATCGCCTTCAGCCTCCTGGTGCTGGTCTGCTTCTGCTGGCTTTTCGCCATAATCGCGGTCGCCGTCAAGATGGACGACCCCAAGGGGCCGGTGCTGTTCAGGCAGAGGCGTGTAACCAAGGACGGCCGCGAGTTCACCATGTACAAGTTCCGCAGCATGTGCGCGGACGCGGAGGAGCGCCTTGCGGAGCTGAGGGCCCTCAACGAGAAGACCGGCCCCGTGTTCAAGATGCGCGACGACCCGCGCGTCACCCGCGTGGGGCGCCTGCTGCGGCGCGTGTCGCTCGACGAGCTGCCTCAGTTCGCGAACGTCCTGAAGGGCGACTTGTCGGTCGTGGGGCCGCGCCCCGCCCTGCCCTCCGAGGTCGCCGCCTACACACCGCGCCAGAGGCAGAGGCTGCTCGTCAAGAGCGGCATCACCTGCTACTGGCAGACGCGCAGGAACCGCGACTCCATCACCTTCGACGAGTGGGTTGATTTAGACCTGCTCTACATCAAGAAATGCGGTGCTTTAGCTGACCTCAAGCTGATTGTTCAGACCGTGGGCTGTGTGCTTACCGCGCAAGGAAACTAGGTAGTGAGTATGGAGAAAATACCCAAGCTGAACAGGCACGCCATCCTCAACACCTACGTGAATGACTTGACCATGGACGAGACCGTAGCCGAGGTGGAGCGCATCGTGGAGGCGGGGGTTCCCACCCAGCATGTGGTGGTCAACGCGTCCAAGGTGAACCTCATGGAGGACGACCCCGAGTTACGCTCAATCGTCAACGAATGCCCTCTCATCAATGCCGACGGCGCCTCCATCGTCTGGGCCGCGCGCATACTCGGCATTCCGCTGCGCGAGCGCGTGACGGGTATCGACCTGTTCCTACGTCTGGTGGAGCTCGCCCCGCAAAAGGGCTGGGGCGTATACCTCTTCGGTGCCAAGGAGGAGGTTGTCCGGAAGGTCAAGTCGATTCTCGAGGAGAGATACCCCGGCATCCGCATCGTGGGCGTGCGCAACGGCTACTTCACTGAAGACGAGGAGCCCACCATCGTCGCTGACATGGCTGCCTCGGGCGCCGATCTCATGTTCGTCGCCTTCTCGTCCCCCAAAAAAGAGTACTGGGTGCACCGGTACCTCGATCGTATCGGCATCCCTTTCGTGATGGGCGTCGGCGGCAGCTTCGACGTGGTTGCCGGGGTCACCGCTCGAGCGCCGGTGTGGATGCAGAGGTGCGGGCTGGAGTGGTTCTACCGGTTCATTCAAGAGCCGGGGCGCCTCTGGAGGCGCTACGTCATGGGCAACGCGAGATTCGTCGCGCTCGTCCTCAGGTACAAGCTAGGGAAAGGAAACCGCAATGGTTAATGTCATAGGGCTCGGCTACATAGGCCTGCCTACCGCTCTCATGATGGCCTCGCACGGGGTCGATGTCACGGGCACCGACTACAACGAAGATTTGGTGGCTACGCTCAACGCTGGCAGGACCACCTTCAAGGAGGAGGGGCTTGACGAGCTGTTCGAGGCGGCCGTGAAGGCCGGGGTGAAGTTCACGACCGAGTACCAGAAGTGCGATACCTACATCGTGAGTGTGCCGACTCCTTACGACAAGGTGGACAAGAGGATCGACCCGAGCTACGTCGTAACGGCATGCGAGACGGTGCTGGAGGTCGCGCCGGAGGGCGCGACGCTCGTCATCGAGTCCACGATTTCCCCGAATACGATCGACCGCTTCGTGCGTCCGCTGCTCGAGGGGGTCGGACGTCAGGACGTCTCTCTCGTGCACGCCCCGGAGCGCATCATTCCCGGCAACATGGTCTACGAGCTCGTGCACAACAACCGCACCATCGGCGCGGACGACCCGGAGGTGGGGCGCCGCGTCGCGGGGCTCTACGCCTCCTTCTGCCAGGGCGAGATCTCGGTCACCGACATCCGCACCGCCGAGATGACCAAGGTCGTGGAGAACACCTTCCGCGCCGTAAACATTGCCTTTGCAAACGAACTCGCCAAGATCTGCCGCATCGGCGGCATGGACGTGGCAGAGGTCATCCGGATCGCTAACAAGCACCCGAGGGTCAACATCCTGCGGCCCGGCCCGGGCGTCGGCGGCCACTGCATCCCCGTGGACCCTTGGTTCTTGGTGGGCGACTACCCCGAGACCGCGAGCTTCGTCAGGCTCGCCCTGCAGACCAACGCCTCCATGCCCGAGTACGTGCTCAGGCGCGCGCACGAGGCGATGGCCGAGAACGGCATCACGGATCCCTCAAAGGTCGGCATCTACGGTCTCACCTACAAGGAGGACGTGGACGACGTTCGCGAGTCCCCGACCCTGCAGCTGCTGGAGGCGCAGGCCGAGCACCTGTGCGGATCCCCCATGAGGGTCTACGACCCCTGGGTGGAGCGCGACGAGGTGCCCAACCAGGTGCACTCCATGGAGGAGTTCCTGGAGGGCTTGGAGATGGTCATCGTTATGATTGGCCACTCCGAGGTGAAGGACAAGCCCGAGGTGTTCGGGGACCGGGTCATCGTCGACCCCCGCGACGTCATGGGCGACGGCGCGAACGTGTACAAGCTGTAGGGATTGAATGTGAACGTCTACAAGTGGTACGCGGCGTCAAGATGGCTCTATCTGCACCATGTACCGATTCTACCTGGAATCATAAAAACGGGCATTCGAATTATATGGGGGGGGGTTATTCCTTACCAGGCAGATATCGGAAAAGGAACCATTCTCGGTTACCAGGCGTGCGGGATCGTCATCCACAAGAGATGTGTTATCGGCACGGGGTGTCATATCTCTCAAGGAGTGACCATCGGTGGAACATCGGGGTTGTATGAGGTTCCCGTGCTCGGAGAGAACGTCCAAGTCGGCGCGAACGCAGTGATTATCGGTCCAGTGCACGTAGGAAGTGGATCGGTTATCGGTGCCGGTGCCGTTGTGACCAGAGACATTCCACCGCGCAGCGTCGCGGTCGGCGTTCCTGCAAAGGTTGTTAAAACGCTCGAGGAAAACGAGACCGCATCGATTTAATAGGAAGGTTTTATGATGAAAGTGATGCTCGTCTTTGGGACGAGGCCCGAGGCAATCAAGATGTGCCCGCTCGTGTTGGAGCTGAAGGGCCGCCCCGACGAGTTCGAGACGGTCGTTACCGTCACCGGCCAGCACCGCGAGATGCTCGATCAGGTGTTGTCGGTGTTCGGGATCGTGCCCGAGCATGACTTGGCCATCATGAAGCCGGGTCAGACTCTCTTCGACATAACTTCCGATGTGCTCTTGAAGATACAGGCGGTGCTGGCGGAGGAGCGCCCGGACGTCGTGCTCGTCCACGGCGACACCACCACATCGTTCGCGGCGGCACTCGCCGCGTTCTACCTCCAGATACCTGTGGGGCACGTCGAGGCCGGCCTGCGCACGCGCAACCTGCTCTCCCCTTGGCCGGAGGAGTTCAACCGCCAGGCGGTCGACGTGATCTCGAACTGGTACTTCGCTCCAACGGAGACGAGCCGACAGAATCTGCTCGATGAAGCCAAGCCGGACGAGAGGGTTTTCGTCACCGGCAACACGGGCATCGACGCCCTGCGCCACACGGTGCGGGATGGCTACACTCATCCCGAATTGGAGTGGGCGGAGGACAGCCGCCTCATCCTTATCACAGCGCACCGTAGGGAGAACCTGGGTGAGCCCATGCACCGCATGTTCCGGGCCATCCGACGCGTCATGGAGGAAAGGCCGGATACCAAGGCAATCTACCCCATACACATGAACCCTCAGGTGCGCAAAGCGGCGCACGAGGAGCTGGACGGCTTTGACTGTCTGCACGTCATCGCCCCGCTCGAGGTGGTGGACTTCCACAACTTCATGGCTCGCTCGTACCTCATCCTCACCGACTCGGGAGGTATCCAGGAGGAAGCGCCCAGCCTCGGCAAGCCTGTGCTCGTCATGCGCGACACCACCGAGCGTCCTGAGGGCGTGGCGGCCGGCACGCTGCGCCTCGTCGGCACGGAGGAGGACACCATCTGTCGCGAGTTCTCCCGCCTGCTGGACGATCCGGCGGAGTATGAGGCTATGTCCCATGCGAGCAACCCCTACGGGGACGGGTGCGCTAGCGAGCGCATCGCAGACGTCCTTTCGGGGAGGGTTTCTGCGTAGATGGGCCTCTCCTGGTACATACGAAGGCTCAGGGCTATGAGTGCTGGCGAGGTCGCGTACCGTGTGTCCCAGCGGTGCCTGCAGAGACGCGAGAGGGCGGAGTTCCGTGAGCCAATACCCGTGTACGAGGTGCGGGCGTACGGGGAGCCCCCGGAGCCTGTCCTGTCGAAACTTGGTCTGAACCTTGCGAACGATGCCTTCACCGCTGGCAGGTCGATCGAGCTCCTTGGCGGCTACGGTTACGATGACTACCGGACACGCTGGCACGCCGCCTTCCAGTCAGAGGGCGACTGGCCTGTGCGCTTCGCGCACGACTACTCGTTCAGCGCCGAGGGGGTCCCGGGCGACATACGCACCAACTGGGAGCTCAACAGGCACCATCAGTTCACCGTCCTCGCAAAGTCTCACTTCGCTACGGGTGACGACTGCTATCTCAAAGAGCTTTCGGAGCTGTTCAGGGACTGGAACGATAAGAACCCCTTCCTCTGGGGTCCCGAGTGGTCGAGCCCCATGGAGAACTCCATCAGGCTCGTCAACTGGCTTGTCGCTGCGGCGTTCCTCGACGCGACGGATGGTGCAGGCGAGCTCGCCCGCGCTCTCCGCGACCGCCTTGCGGACGGCTCCTGGGTGATTGCTGCCAACGTACGCCGGCACTACTCTCGCCATTCATCCGCCAACAACCACACCGTCATTGAGGCAGTTGGCGTAGGCATCGCCGCTGTAGTTTTCGGTGAGGAGGGATGGCTCCTCGAAGCCGTCTCTCTCCTGGAGAACGAGATCACGCGCCAAACCTGGCCCGATGGCGTGAACAAGGAGCAGGCGCTCCACTATCAGCTCTTCGTCATGGAGGCGCTCTGTCTCCTCTCGCACGTCCTCCGCGCGTCGGGACACGAGCTCCCTTCGGAGCTGGCGTCCCTGGTTCGTTCGATGGCGGGTTACGCACGGTCCTGCAGCGTCGGCAACGGCCGCTACATTGAGTTCGGGGACGATGACGAGGGGCGCATCCTCAATCTATCGCCGTCCAAGGCCGGCTATCCGGACTACGTCCTCTCCTTGGCTTCCTTGGAGTGTGGTGAGAGCGTCCGCTGGGTGCGGGATGTGTCTGCCGACGAAACCGTGCGCTGGCTCTATCCTGATTCGGAGCTGGAAACGGCCGGCGCAATGCCCTTGAGGATGCCAGCCGATATAGAGACCTTTCTTGACGGCGGCGTTACCGTGCTTCGGACGGACGAAGACGCTGTCCTAGCGGTCGACCACGGCCCGCTGGGGCTTGGGCCACTTGCGGCTCACGGCCATGCTGACGCGCTCAGTGTGCAGCTCTACGTCGATGGGGTGCCGGTGCTCGTAGACCCCGGCACCTATATCTACAACGGAGACCCCGAGATGCGCGACCTGTTCCGCTCGACCGCGGTGCACAACACGGTGTGCGTCAGCGGTAAAGACCAATCCGAGATGCTCGGCCCCTTCCTTTGGGGCAAGCGCTCGGAATGCGAGGTGGAACGCGTATTCGAAAGCGGCCTCGCCGCGCGCTGCGCTTGGCCGGACGGTGCCACCATCCATGCGAGAGAGGTGGAGATATCCCCGACCATCATCGATATCAAGGATAGGGTCCACTGCCCCAGCGAGACGACAAGCGCGGTCGCGTCCTTCGTGTTTGCGCCGGGAACCGAACTGGTCGTCGAGGACTCAGCGCTGCTGGCTATAGTCTCCGGGCTGAAGCTGGCCCTATATTTCGAAGGTGCCAAGGATGTCTGCATCGACGAGGTCCCCTGCTCTTCTCGTTACGGCTCCCAGGTTCGGGCTCCGAGGGCGCTTGTCGTCATGGGGCGCTCGGAGGAAGGCTGCGTGAGAACCCTGAAGACCATGATCAGAAAGGCCGGGAAATGAGCACGCTCGGAACGCTGAAAAAACGGGCGAACCAGCTTGCGCCCGACTTCATCAAGCAGGCCGCCGCGCCGCTTATCCGTCGCCAGCTGACGGGGAACCGTGCGTTTCGCGAGCAGTACGAGTTCCTCACGCGAGCCAAGGGGATGAGCTCCGATGAGAGGGCGACGTGGCAGCTCGACCGCCTCAGGCGGGTATTAATCGATGCCTATCACCATGTTCCGTACTACCGCGAGGTATTCGACGGTGCCGGGCTCGATCCGAGCGGACTCCGCGATTTCTCCGAGCTAAGCGTCATCCCCCTGCTGACGAAGAAGGTCTTGAAGGAACGGTTCGACGATCTTCAGTCTCCTGATGTCGACGACTACTACCTCGCGACGACCGGCGGGTCGACGGGCGAGCCGACCAAGGTCAACCTGGATACGAGGTCCATATATCTTGAGAGGGCGTTCGTCTACGCGTTCTGGGCGGAGCAGGGATATGATTGGAGAGCCAGCCGCGTTGCGACGCTTCGAGGCGTCAAATTCGGGGGCAAGCTGCACCGGCCCGACCCCCTATACAACGCCGTATTGCTCAACCCGTTTCTTCTCAACGAGGGCAACGTGTCCGAATACGTTAGCACGATCGACTCGTTCGGGGCCGACTTTATACACGGGTACCCTTCGGCGATCCAGAACCTCTGTCTGCTCATGAAGAGGACAGGAGTCTTGCCGAAAAGACGCATCCGCTGCGTTTTCTTCGTATCCGAGAACGTGGAGCAGCGCCATGTCGACCTCGTCAGGGATGTTCTGGGGTGCCCCGCCAGGGCGTTTTACGGCCATTCGGAAAGGGCTGTTTTCGCCGAGCAGCACGGGGATGTGGTGTCGTACGATTTCAACCCCTTCTACGGATACACCGAGATCGTGCCCCACGGCGACGGGAACATCGTGTGCACCGGGTTCCTCAGTCGGCGGATGCCCCTCATCCGCTACGCCGTGGACGATACGGCGACGCCCTCCGAGCCTTGCGTCTCGATTTCCGGCCATCATGACGACACCGTGCTCTACGGCAGAAGCGGGGAGCGGATCAGCCAGACGGCCGTCAACTTCCACGACGGGACTTTCGACGGGGTCGAGGCCTATCAGCTGGTTCAATCCGAGGTGGGGCGCGCCGAATGCCGCGTCCGATCCTCATCTTCGCTCTCGGACTCCGATATCGGTGCGATAGCGTCCGCCCTGGACGGAAAGACCGAGGGGCGCATTGCCTGGCAAGTGACCCAGAACAAACCTTTCGAGCTAACGCAGCGCGGTAAGGCGAAAACCATTGTGCAGAAAATCGGGTGGGGGGGGGGTCGTGATTCGCGGACATAGAGAGGGCGATTACCTCGTGGGCCGCAATGGTGAGCGCCTTACGCTTAGCGCGCTCAATTTCCACGGATCCACATTCGACGGAATCGGGGGCGTGCAGGGATACCAGTTCGTTCAGACGGCCCCCGGCAGCGCCGTCTGTCGCCTGCGCTGCGACCGCATCTTAGGACGGGGCGAAGTGCGCCAGATCGCGGATAGGCTGGCTCGGGGCACGGGCAGCTCGGTTGCATGGGATGTAACCCAGGATGAGCCCTTCGCTTTGTCTCCGCGAGGCAAGGCAAAGGCCGTGTGCAGGTTGTTTCAGGAGGAAAGCTGAGTTGACTGGAGATCTTTCTAAAAAAACGAGTTGTACAGCGAAGAATCTATTGTTTATTGGAGAGTTCCCTCCGCCGTATGGCGGCGTAACGATAAAGGACTCTCTTCTCGTCGAAGAAGTGTTTGATGACTGCTGCGTTGAACGGTTTGATTTGTACTGCTTCAAGAGAGATAGATTCAAGGCTCCGTGGAACGCAATACGTCTGATCCAAATGATAAAGAAAGCGAGTGTGGTCGCGGTCGGCGTGGGTCACCCGGCAAGGACATGCTGGGTGTTCCGCATTGCAAAGGCTATACGAGGCTATCCATTTCTTGGCAAGATCAGCGTGTTCATGATGGGTGTGGGAACGCCTGCTTACCTCCAGGAGCATCCGCGATACATCCCGCTGGTATCGAAGGGTCGCTGCATTTTCACTGAAAGCGAGCAGCTCAACAGGCAACTCGCTGATCTCGGCTGCAAGAACGCGCGCTTTCTTCCTAACTGTCGAAAAGGGGTCGGCGCATGTGAGCCGAGCCCGGTGGGCAATATCGTGCGCTTTGTGTACTTTGCACAAGTCCGGCCAGAAAAAGGCATCGAGACACTTGCGAGGGCTGTCAAAGCGCTTAATTCGGAAGGGTATGAAGATCAGTTCGATGTCGCGATTTATGGATCGATTCAGAAAGGGTATGAAACGGCATTCTCCGGATTGTTCAGGGGAGTACCTAATGCGACCTATAGAGGCGCCTTCGACTCAAGCAAAAACAATGTCTACAAAGAGCTGAACCAGTACGACGTTTCGGTCTCCTCCTCCTCATGGCGAGAAGGGATGAGCGGCACGAACATTGAGAGCAAGTTTGCCGGTATAACCAGCATCGTAAGCGATGCTGGCCTCAATTCCGAATGCGTACAAGATGGAGTGGACGGGCTGTTGGTTAAACCCGGTGATGTTGATTCTCTGCAAAATGCCATGCGACGAGTGATAGAAGATACATCGCTGTTAGAGCGCCTGAAAAACGCAAGCTACCAGAGCCGAATCGATTACGACGTAGCCACGTGGAGGCAGGAGGTGCTAGATGTCGTTTTTCAATAATCCTTTCAAGCAAGACACTTACCATTATTTCGGAAAAGACAAGGTCGATTTCAAGCATCTACTGAAGGATCACGGCTACCGCTACGTTTTCTATTTGCGTCAATGCCAGGCAGGCGGCTGGAGAAAACTCATATTCAGTATCCCCAGAAAGCACCTGTCCCTGCGCCACGGTATCGAGACTAGCCCCGAAGTTCGTTGCGGGGGAGGGTTGTACCTTGGACACCCTTACGGAATCACGGTCAGCACCGGGGCGGTGCTTGGGATGAACGTTAACCTGCATAAAGGATGCACGATTGGGCGTGAGAATAGAGGGAAGCGACAGGGGTATCCAACTATCGGAAACTGCGTCTCCGTAGGAATTAACGCCACTGTAGTCGGTCGCATAACCGTCGGAGACGATGTAATGATTGCGGCAGGTTCCTTTGTGAACCGCGATGTTCCCTCTCATTCGATCTGCATCGGCAATCCGTGTCAAATCATTCCAAAAGAGGGCGCAACTGATGGCTACATCGTCAACAGGGTCGGTGCTGAATGATGAGCGTGCCGAAAATAATTCATTATTGCTGGTTCGGGGGAGGGCCTATCAGCGAACAGGCTGAGAGGTCTTTGGAGTCATGGCGTCGGTTTGCCCCGGACTATGAAATCAGGCGCTGGGACGAGAGTAACTTTGATATCGATGAATGCTCATTTGCGAAGGGCGCTCATAGTGCGGGAAAGTGGGCATTCGTTTCCGACTATGCGCGGTTCAAAGTTCTATACGAGCATGGCGGGATATATATGGATGTCGGCTCTGAGCTGGTGAAAGGAATCGATGGCCTTATAAAAGAGTACGCGCCTCTTGTTGGCATAGAAAGGGGCAGCTTCACAGCAAGCACAGGGCTCATTGCTGCCTGCGGCGCTCACGAGGTGCTCTTTGAAGAGATTCTGAAGAAATACGAATCCATTGAGTTCGAAAATACTGACGCCTTCTGCGCGGCGCACACGGTCAATGACATGCTCACAAGCACACTTATCGAGCATGGCTATAAACGCAATGGAGAATTCCAAACCGTATATGGCTGGACTTTTTTGCCACCGGAGTTTTTTGACCCGGCGTACGGATTCGGAGGCTATGCCATAACCGAAAACACTTATAGCGTTCATAAAGGCTCGGGGTCCTGGTGCCCTCCGCCTCTCAAGACAAAAAGAAGGATTGTTCATAGAATTGCACCCTATGTCGGCTCACGACCGGCGCAAATCATCGGTCGCATTGTAGGAGAAATCTCCTACAATGGCGTGAAAGGCGGCTTCTCTAACCTTCTTGGTGTCACGGCGAGTGTACTTGGGAGAGGGAAAGCCCGCACCCTCATCCCCCCTCAAGTTTATGAGCCTTCATTAGTTAAGAAAGCAGAGCCAGTTCATCAGGATACGGTGCGCATAGCACTCGTTCTACCGTATTTTGGATCACTACCGAGCTATTTTCGATACTGGCTTGAGAGCGCAGGAAAGAACAAGGACATCGATTTCCTGATCTTCAGCGACTGCGATTTCAGCGAATATGATGTTCCGAACAATGTGATTATTAACTACTGTTGTTTAGGGGACGTAAAATCGAGGATTAGCGACATACTTGATTTTCGCGCTGCACTTCATAAACCCTACAAGCTTTGTGATTTCAGGCCGTTGTACGGCCTCATATTCAGCAGCGAACTGAATGATTACGATTACTGGGGCCATTGCGATTCCGACGTAATTTGGGGGAATTTACGCAAGTTTATAGAACCCGGTCTCAGCGGTGGCTATGATCGCCTGCTGAGCAATGGCCATCTTTGCATATATAAAAATGTTTCGCACATTAACCGATTCATTCTAACGCCACCTTCGGGCGAGCATGTTACCTACAAAGACGTGTATCGTCTTTCAGGAAGTATGGGGTACGACGAATCAAAACTTCTCGCCGACAATCTTGCGGCAGTCGGGGGGCGCCAATGGGATAGAGACTGCTTCGCCGACGTTGACTTTCGTACCAAGCAATTCGTTTGCAGATATAAAGGCGATCTCCATGAAACTGTGGCGTTTTTTCGGTGGAAAGACGGATCCCTATTTGGGTATTGCTCAAATGGCGAATCGCTTTACAAGAAAGAATACGCTTACCTTCATTTGCAGAAAAGAAAGATGGAAATCTCAAACATTCCACTCGACCAGTGTGTCATTACTCCTACTGAGTTCGCTGATGAAAAGCTATTTGACGAAGAACTGATTCCTACATTGCTCGCCCCCGATCAAAAATGGCAGTCATATTGGAGAAGGCAGGAGCTCTGGCTGAAGATTAAGAACAACTTAATGGGCTATGCGCTCCTCAAGGCAAAGAAGCGTCTCCTGAACAGGGGTGCGAAATGATAGCCGCTCAGCATAGAATTCTTGAAGTTCGAAAAACGCCGCGAAAAACAGACGATTCCTATAGAAGCACGATAGCGGAACTCCCCGGGCTATTTACGGCGGGCTTTACCCTCTCGTATCTCAAGGGATTCTTATCAACGTTAGCTACTGTCGAGTTACCTCCTCTTCTTGACAACGCATTGCTGCTAGCGGGGCTCTCATTCCTGATTTTGCACTTGATTGCCAATGCTCAGATGCTAGGAAAAAAAATAATTCCCTGCTTTGCTGTCCTCGTGCTTATGGCTGCTTGCTACGTTCTATCAAGTGACAGCTCTCCTTTCTTTGCCTGCCTAGTATTCTTCTGCGCGATCTCGCTCACAAATGTGCGTCCACTGATAAAACTATGGTTCTGGATGACGTGCTTGCTGGTTGCGTTCAACTCATTAGTTTACGGTTTGCAAGTTGTTGCGGGCTCCGCCGAAGTGTTTTATAGGTTTGAAGGGGGATTGAGCACGGTTCGTTTCGGTATGGGGTTTGTTCACCCTAACATGGCCGGCGCCTTCCTTTTCTGGCTATGTGGATGTGGCCTGTATCTCCGTTACGGGAAGCAAACCATTCTTGATTATGTAGTGGTCGAAGCAGTGGCGATCTTTGTGATTGTGGTAGTCGACTCAAGAACCTCGGGTTACCTGACGAGCGCACTTCCTTTTGTCTTTTGCATGCAGAGCCGGTGGCACCTTTTTACGGGAAGTAGAGCGATCCGTTTTGTCCTTGGTCTATTGCCGGTTGCCTTGTTTCTGGTCACGTTCGCCTTGGCCGGGCCGCTCTACAACGCAGATATTGGCGAGTCATTCACTGGTCGCCCATGGCTATGGCACGCTTGCCTCGAGAGTCAAGGACTTACTTTGTTTGGCCAAGAGTTCCAGGACGCTCGAGCGATTGGTTCTGGCGGCTTTACATGGGTTGCAACAACGTTGGATAGCTTTTATGCCAACGGGCTCATGGTGTCGGGGCTTCTGTTTTCGTCGCTTTTTTGCATTGCGTTCTTTAAACGATGCCAGCGAGACGACAGAATGCTGAAAGCCGCAATGCCTTTTTTGGTGCTCGTCCTTTTGTTCGGTTTCACTGAGGGACATTTGCTGGATATCTGCTTCGGGTTCCCCTTGATTATGATATGCAGCACCGGCTTCTCGCTTTCGAACAGCCAATTCGAAAGAACCAAGAGATTACAGCAGGTTTAGGTGAAGACTGCTTGTCAAAACTTTCTATCGCAACTAGTTATCCGATCGATAGCGTTGCCTGCCTAATCGTTGAGTTATGAGGTGTCCACTATATGTCCGAAGCTGAAGCGTCTGTAAACAAGAGAAGATCAGAACGCCGTCGTACCGGTATTGTTCTTTCGTATGTTTACACGGTGGCACAGGTGGTTGTTAATCTACTTTATGTCCCCATTCTATTGAGAGGCATTGGAGATAGCGAGTACGGTCTATACCAGATTATCGGATCGGTGATGGCGTACATCCTTCTCATGAATTCGACTTTCTCCGGAGGGGTAACACGATTCTATTGTAAGTATTACTCCGAGGGCGATATTCTCATGATGGAAAACACGCTTGCCATAAGCAGGCGTATCTATAACTACGCGGCGGTGGTGTCTATAGGGGTTGGAGCGATTGCGATTGTCGCTGTGCGTTTTGTCTACGCTGGAGTGCTGACTGCTTTTCAGGTGCTGGAGAGCTCGCTCATGCTCGCGGTCTTAATTGCGAATCTCATCGTGACGATGCATAACACCATCGATGTTGCCGTAATAAACGCAAATGAGAGATTCTCCTTCTTGAAGGCTACGCAGATTGCGACAGTGGTAGTTCAGCCAATCCTCATTGTGTTGCTGATCCAATGGCAGCCATACGCCATCAGCATCGTCTGCGTTCAGTTTGGGACGAATATAATATGCTTCGTTATACAGCGTTTGTACCGAAGCAAAGTTCTAGGTGCGCGCATCAAAATGCACTCCCGTGACCAGGAGCTGATGAAAGCGATCCTCCGGTTCTCATCCGGGATACTGCTTGTTCTTGTTGCAGATCAGGTGTTCTGGAGGACGAACCAGCTTATCATCGGTTTTTTCTATGGTACGTCTGTCGTCGCCGTATATGGTGTGGCAGCCCAAGTCTACGCGGCGTACGGGCCGATGGGCACGGCAGTGTCGTCAGTGTTTATGCCGCATATCTCTCGACTCTATTATTCCGATCGTACGGGGAGGGCAATATCTGACTTGTTCAAGCGAGTCGGAAGGATAGCAACATACCCGCTTCTCCTCGTTCTTCTCGGATTTCTAGTATTCGGGAAAGAGTTCATTGCGATGTGGGCGGGCGACGGGTATCAAGATGCATATCTTATCGCTCTTCTCGTAATGGTGCCTTACACAGTCGATCTGATGCAAAATCTAGGATTGACAATCATGCAGGTTGAGAACAAGTATGCATTCCGTGGTGTTGTATATGCGATTCTCGCAGCGGCAAACATCGCAGCAGTTTTTATCATATCGCCAGCGTATGGCCCTATTGGGGCTGCTGCATGCACTGGCCTCCTCATGCTCGTTGGCAACGGTCTCGTAATGAATGTGTTCTACGCTAAGGTTATGAAGCTTGACATCCTAGGATATTGGAAAGAAATAGCGCGCGTCGCAATACCGCTGTGCTTGTTCGGATGCGCATTTCTCGCAGCGAAAGGCGCGTTTGATATATCAGTTTCGGGATGGCTAGACTTTTCATTATGGATTGTTGCTTTTGGGATCCTCTATACAATCGTAGCTTACCTGTTCTCTATGAATCGATATGAGAAGGGTATCTTGCTGGGTTTGGTTAAGCGACTTAAGAAGTCGTAGTGTTTGGAATAATGATGTCTTTGGAGCAGGTCTATCTGGACTGTCGAGGTGCGTACTAAGCATCCATTGACTAGATAGTTGCCGTAATTAATCCAAGGGATTAGTTTTGTTTTCGGGCCGGGCGTATCAATACCCGGCTCTTTTCATGTATGAGCCATTGTGAGAGAGTTAATTCCGAAACACCTCAAGCTTCAAAACTTCTTCCTCGATCCTTACCTTATAGGCCCTCTTCCCGGGAATCATCTCGTGCCGGTACATCTCGTCGAGGTGCATCGTCCAGTTGATGATCGACGAGTGCCTGCTCTTCATGAGTTCCATCTGGACATCGGGGTCGGCGAGCAGCCTCCTCGATGACCCCGGAGCCATCTTGTTCATGATGGAGATTAGCTGCCTGATTCCCTCCTGCGATGCCTTGATCTCGAAAGCCCTCTTCAGCTTCGCGAAGATGTAGCCCAGGCTGCGGAACAGCTCCTCGTTTCCCGCGCACATGGCGCAGATGGCAATCACCGCGACGCACTGGACGTGGAAGAGCGAATTCTTCCTCTTTCTTGCCTCCGAGAGGCCGTTGAAAGCGATCTTTAGCAGCCTCAGCGGGCTCCGGCTTTCCATCGGCGCCCTCTCGAGGCGCGAAAGCTCCATGAACCATCTGAGCGAGACGGCGACGACGGCTTGGTTCCCCAGTTGCTCGGGATGCTCCCTGACGATCGTCTCGTGCTGTTTGACGAGTCTGTTGAAGCTGGCGGTGTCGCAGCCTTCTTCGACCGCGCCCTTCGCCAGGGCGTTGGTGACCTCGGCGCCTATCGCAGACGCGGTCTCGTATGCCTTGTAGCCGTCTCCTGCGTAGTTGAGGTCCTGGAGCGCGCCCACGGCGGACTCGAACTGCGCTGCGTGGCCCGCTGAGGGCTCAGCGTTGTTGGTGAGCTGTCGTATGCTCGCCAGGGCGGACATCCGGTCGGCGCAGGCGCCGTCTATCTTGGAGCGGTTGTCCTCGAGGGTCCGGCGCAGTTGACAGAGGTCCTTGTCGCTCTGCTTGACGTTGCCGCGCTTCAGGTCGAACTTCGCCATGTAGTAGGTGAGGGCAGCCTCCGACTGGGCTCCGTAGCGCGATGTTATCCCCCGGTCGAGGGCCGCCCGGATGATCGAATCCACCTTCACCCCGCTGCAATAGATCTCGCTGAGGGCTATCCATGAGCCCTGCTCGTCGGCTGCGCTTAGGAACTCGTCGCCGTCGGGGAGGTGTATCTGCCTCATGAGGAGGTCCATGGAGGCGGGGAGGGCTTCAGTGGCGAGCAGGTTGATCCCGGCCGCCTCCTCTTCCCTTATCCTCTGCGGAGCCGCCAGGGCGATCCTTTGAAGTGCCTCCTTGATCCTCGCCTCGTCCCCCTCACTGATGCTCGTTTTGCCGTAGAGCTGGACGGCAACCTCTTTGATCATCGCGGCGAGCGCTTTTCTCCTCTCCTGCGTCAGCCGAGTGTCGCCCGACTGCTGGGCGAGCTCCCCGAAGTCGCCCCATCCTCGTTTCTTCAACAGCTTTGTGATGCCCTTCGCCACGAGGTCGGGGTCGTATGTGGACGAGTCCTCTCCGATTCGCAAGCCGGCATTTACCAGCGCGCAGAGCGCCTCGACGGTTCTCTCGTTGAAGGCGGCTTTCCCGGATTTGATGGCGTTGCGCAGCATGCTGCGGTAGGGCGTCGCCGTGCTCACTATGCGCCATTTTATAGGCTCGACCAAGATGGTCCCGAAGCATGCCCTGAGAATGTCCTCCAGCAGCTGCGCCGTGCCGCACGGTCCCTCTTTACCCTCGCTCATATCACGGCTCCTTCCCGCTTTTGAACCGATTTGAAACCGAGCTCCGTCATTCTTTGACACCGCCGCTGAACTGCGCTGATGAGCTGCCGCAACTATGATTTTCTCATCCTTTGGGGACGGGGAGGCCAGCGCACCCGGCGGGTGACCTGGCGGCGAACTCATCTGCTCTTGAAGGTTATTGTCTGCCCGTTGTATCGATTCTAGCAGCGCGCGCGGGCCGTGGGGCTCGGTTCCTCCGGCGCCGAGGCAAGGCGCCGGAAGCCTGCGAGACGGAGGTCATCATGGGTCCATAAAGCATTGAATGGGAGCTAGTGCTTAAGCGCTCGAGAGCTTCGAGCTCTAGCCAGGCAGGTGCGCGCAGCCTCCAGCAGGGAGGTCCTGTCGGCCGTCCTTCGGCCGTTGCGCCCACCGATCGCCAGGCTGGGCCCGAGAATTCGTGCTGCGCGCACCTGCCTTCTCGCGGAAAGGGACCGCCCCGCCTGGGCTCGAAGGAAGCTCAGGTGCTATGATGAACGAACGCAGGGACGGGCGCTATCCGCACGAGAAGTCTCTCGAGGGAGCGCGCAACTCCGCCTCGAGGAGGGCGGAGCGCTCCAAGGAGGATGTCCGGGAGGTATACGAGCATGCCGACGGCGTGACCATCGTGTACGAGACGCATGCCGTCCGCCTCGAGGGCGTGCGGCGCACGCTGATCCCCCTGGACCTCGTGGACGAGTACCCCATCGTCATGGAGTTCGCGAACGACGAGGGCCCCGTCGGCAAGGGCATGCCCCACCGGCCTGCCGACCGGCCCGCCATCGAGGTCAGGGGCGCCATGAGGGACGTGAAGCACGAGGTGCTCCGGCGGGCCGCGTCGGGGACGGTCCGCGACGCCGACGGCGTGATGCGCAAGTTGGTGGTCTGGCCCGACGAGCTCGGGGAGGGGTCTTTCCGCTTCCGCCTGGAGTGGTGGGCAGGCTATTTGCGCGAAAGGATCGATGCCAGGCGCGAGGGCTCCCGCCGCGCCATCCGCGACGGCGTTACCGACCTCGAGTCCATCGCGGCGGCCGCCGAGGCGGCCGGCTCCGCGGCGCGGCGTCTCGCCGCCCCCGACGGCAGCGGGCCCGCGTCCGGGGGCGAGGAGGGCGGCTACGCCTACCTCGACCTGGTGGACGCGGTGGAGAGCGTGCTCGCGGGCGCGAGCGAGCGAGACGCCTACATCTTCCGCCAGCATTTCTTCCAGGACCGCGAGTACAAGGACATCGCCCGAGAGCTGGGGTGCGCCAACTCGACGGCCACATACTCGATGAAGAAGCTGCTCCCCCTGGTGAGGAAGTGCCTCAGGGAGCTCGGGTACTAGGCTGCCCGGGGACCGGAAGGGGCGGGGCCGCGCAATCCGGTGCGCGGCCCCGCCCCTCGCTTTCGTTCCGCCCGCCTCTCCGTCAGTCGTCCTCGTGCGCGGAGCCGACGCGGCAGCATGCGTACGCCGTGACGGTGCAGGCGCCCATGAGCATGCCGATGCAGAACAGCGCGGCGCTGGCCATCTACCCCACCTCCCTCGCGAGCACGACCGTCCGGGAGTTGGCGGTCTGGTAGCTGCACGTCGCGAACGCCCAGGCCCGCTCGACGCCTCCGGGGCGCTCGAGCACGACCTCGCACCTGCCGAGCCTCTCGTCGAGGTAGGCCTGCAGGTCGGCGGCGCCCCCGAACTCGGTGCGCACGCCCTCCCTGTCCGCGTCCACGACGTCCGTGGCAAAGACCTCAAGCTCGACGGCCCGCTCCCTCGTGTAGATGAGGATCGTGCGATGCTCCTCGGCGAATTCCCGATCGGCGTACCGCTCCAGCGGTCCGAACATCGTGCCGTCCGACATGTGATGCCCGTACACGACGACGAGCGGGCTGAGCACCCCTTCGGCGCAGCCGGCGTCGATGTAGGGGGTTCCCCACGCCGAGCGGCTGCCGTTCATGTCGTGGGCCAGGTAGAAGTCCGGGTCCGAGGCGTCGCCCTGGACGATGGGGTAGTCGACGGTGGTCCCCGGGACGCGAACCCAGGCGACGACGGAGTCCGGCAGCGCGTTCCAGTCGACGAGGGCGGGCTCCTCCTCAGGCGCGGGCACGCCCGCCTCCGCCTCCACGAGGGGCACCTCGGCGACCTCGTAGGGGATGGTCTCCCTCGTGTACGACGCGACGAGGAACGCGAAGATCGCCGCCGCTGCCGCGAGGCAGCCTACTGCCACTACGGACATCCTTCTCATCTCTCCTCCCTTGGCGAGACGCCCCTCCCGGCCGTCGGTCGGGAGGGGTGCGGCTTTTCAGCCTTGGTGCTACTCGGCTTCCTCGTTCTTTCTGCGGCCCGCCCTCATGCGGGAGCGGATAGCGAGGGTCGCGCCGCCGACGGATGCGACCACCAGCAGCGTGACGGCGCCCGCGACGAGCGGATCGACCCCGGTGGGCGCGTCGGCCCCAGTCTTGGCATAGGGCGCCTCCGGCGCCTCGGGGGTCTCCGGGTTGTCCACGACGACCGTCTGGCCTTCGTCCTCGAGGTCCTGGTGCACCGCGGCGACGTTCCCGCTCGCGTCGAGCACCTCCTCGAACGCCACGAGGGCGGCACCCTCCTCGAGCCGGGAGGCGTCGAACTCGAAGGCCACCTCGACGGTCCCCTCGGAGCTCTCCGCCGTGAACTCGGCGGCGGCGGTCACGGGGTTGCCCTCCGCGTCCTCAAGCGGCATGCCGGTGGCCTTGTCCATGATGGTGCCGTGGGCGGTGTAGGTCTCGCCCGCGACGAGCCCCTTATACTCGACCGTGTCCACGACGCTGACCGTCCCGTTCTCGACCATGTGGTCGCCGTCGGCGGAGTCGACGAGCTCGGTGCCGATCTCACACGCCGTGACCGACTGGCCCTCGTCCTCGATGTCCTCGTGCGCCGCGAGGACGGTGCCCTCGGCGTCGAGCAGTCTCTCGAACGCCACCAGGCGGTGCCCGCCGTACCCCGTGCTGTCGAAGGAGAGTTCGACCGTCTGGGTGCCCTCGGCTGCCTCGGGCGCGAACTCGGCGGTCGCGGCCACGGGGCTGCCGTCGGCGCCCGTCAGCGGCTCGCCCGTCTCGGCGTCCATGAGCGTCGCCTCGAGCGTGTAGGTCTCGCCCGGAGTCAGGCCCTCGAAGGAGACCTCGTCGGCGATTGCGGCCTCGGGGCCCGTCACGAGCTTGTCGCCGTCCGCGGCGTCCGTGGCCGTGGTGCCGATGTCGACGAAGTGAATCGTCTGGCCCTCGTCTTCGATGTCGGCGTGGGCGGCCACCTCGACGCCGTCCCTGACGAGGCTCTCGAAGGCCACGACGTCCTCGCCCGCGAGCAGGCTAGCGTCGAAGGTGAACTTGATGTCGACAGATCCGTTGGTGTTGTTCGCCGTGAACTCCTTGGTTGCGGTCACGGGGTTGCCCTCGGCGTCGAGCAGCGGCTCGCCGGTGGACTTGACCATGAGCGTGCCGGTGAGGGCGTAGGTGCCGCCGAACTCGAGGTTCTCGTAGTAGACGGTGTCCACGATCGTCACCTGCCCGCCCGCCTGGGCGATCTGGTCGCCGTCGGCGGCGTCGGTTGCCTGCGTCCCGATCTTCGGCCCTTCCCGGTCGTCGAGGGACATCCACACGGGCTTGACCGCGGTGCTGTCGCGCTCGACCCAGAAGGTGCGGGTGACGAGCTCGTAGCCCTCGTTGGTGTCGCTGCGGAGCTCCTCCAGGGTGTACTGGCCGTAGGGGAGGGCGGCGAGTGCGTCGTCAACCTCCGCCTCAGACCCGTCCTCGCCGAGGGAGAACCAGACGCCGGCCGACGGGTCCATCATGTCCGCCGTGATGGACTCGGCCTCGAGCAGCACGTCGTTGCCGTTGGTGTTCGCGCTGTGCGCGTTCCAGCTGCTGGCGCTCGAGAAGTCGCCGTTGCGGTCGGTGACGATCACGTGCGCCTCCCCGGTGGAGACGTTGGTCATCTTGAACGCGACCTGGAGGGCGGCGTTGGTGTCCTCGGCCATCTTGGACAGCTCGATGTCGTTGCGCACGACCTGGTCGCGGAACTCGAGCGCCGCGCCGTCCCTCGAGACGCTCACGACCTCGCCGTCGGTCCGCACCTCGAAGGTGCGGGGCTCGCCGTCGGTGAGCAGATAGGAGCCGTTGGTCGCGGTCTCTCGGACGGTGTAGGTGCCGTAGGGCAGCGCGTCGGGCGCGGTCTCGGCCGTGTAGGCCTGGGCGTCATCGTTCCAGTGCGTGGAGATGGTCATGACGTCGTCGCCGACGTGGAACCACTCGCCTCCCACCATGACGCCGTGCTCGCTCGCGTTGGCGATGGTGAACTCGATTCCGGAGAGCGTGGAGCCGGTCCCCAGCGCATCGTGGGCGTTGCCGCCCAGCGCCTCGGAGGCCCCGAGCTCGATGTCGGCCTTCACGACCTGCACGCCGCCCGCGGCGACCTCGTTGAGCTCGCCCCCGTCGAGGAGGAACTCGCTGACCTCGCCGTCCTCGCGCACCTGGAACTCCTTCTCGACCGCGCCTTCGGGCGTGTAGCCCTCGGGGGCCTTCGTCTCGCGCAGCAGGTAGGTGCCGTACGGGAGCAGCCGGTCGGCGGTCCGCGCCACGTAGGCGTCGAGGTTGGCGTCGTACTCGGTGGCGATGGTGACGACGGGGTCGCCCGGGGCGAACGTCTCGCCGTCCCCGATCGAGCCGTCCCCGTCCAGGTCGGCGCAGATGCGCCCGGTGCTCGCGTTGTAGACGGTGAACTCGGCGCCCGCCAGCGTGGCGTCGCCCTGGGCGTAGTTGTAGTAGGCGCCGTCGCCGCCGGTGTCGCCCTCGTCGAAGAGCAGGGCGTCGCCCTTCGCGACCGCCACTCCGCCCAGCGCCGGGGTCTGCACGTAGCCGAGCGAGCCGTCGAGGGCGTTGGAGAACGTCGCCTGCGTGCTCGTGGGGGAGTCCTGGCCCGATGCGGTCACCTCGATGGTCTGCGTGGCGTCCTCGGGAATCACGCACCCCTGGGGCGCCTCGACCTCGGTGACGCGGTACGTGCCGAGCTGCAGCACGTACATGCCGTCCACGACGTCCAGCGGGTCTCCCTCCACGAAGGCGCCGTCGTCCACCCTCATGGAGACCCTGCCGTCGGGGCCGGCCTGGTAGACGCCGGACTTGCCGTTGGGGTAGTCGATGCGGAACTTCGCGCCCCCGAACGAGGCGTCGCCCTCGGGGGTCGTCTCTCCGTCGCGCGCGAGCTTGACGACGGAGACGTCGATGGGGAAGTACTGCTTCTCCTCCACGGAGGACACGGTCGCGTCATCGTCGAGCACGACGCGCTGGACGCTCGGGTCGAGCGCGTAGCCCGCCGGTGCCCTCGTCTCCTTCACCCAGTACGTGCCAGGGTCGAGCCCCTCGGCGGTGCCGGAGTAGCCGGACCCATTGGCGGACACAGTGATGCTGGCCGCCTTGTCGGTGCACGCCTCGTCGCGGTACACGCCGTACTCCGCGCCCTCGAGGCTCGCGGCGTACTTCCCGTTGCCCTCGGTGGCCAGCGCGATGGCGTCGCCGGCGCTCTTGTCCACGGTCAGGTCGAAGCCGTGGGACACGGTGGCCTTCGCGTAGTAGAGGTCGCCCACCACCTTGCCCTCGATGGGGCCGATCTTGCAGACCGGCGGGGTGGCGTGGAACATCAGGTCCTCGCCGTTGCCCTCGCCCCAGTAGATGCCCACGTGGCTGGCCCCGCCCCCGAGGGGCACCTCGCCGGCGGACTTTGCCCACACGAACAGGATGTCGCCCTTGGCGGGCTTGCTCGCGAGCAGGTCCTCCTTGCTGCCGAATACCTGCACGTCGCAGTTCGCGAACGCCCAGGTGAAGAGCGTCTCGGTGTTGGGCAGGCAGTTGTCGTCGGAGTGGCGCGGCTGCATGTCGTAGCGCAGCGCCGAGTCAGCGACGCCCGCCTCGTTGATGAGCGCGTAGCTCACGAACGTCGAGCAGTCCATGCCGAGGCCGGGGCCCGCCTCGCGGTCGTCCATGGTGTAGGGCGTACCCAGGTACCTGTCCTGGTGGGCCTCGAGGTTGGCGACGAACGCCTCGGGGTCGAAGCCGAGCTTCTCGGCGAGGGTGACGCCTCTGCCGGACTCGTACGCCGGCTCGGCCGCCAGTGCGGGCGAGGCGCTCGACAGCAGCGTCGCCGCTGCCAGGAGCAGCGCGAGGGCGCATCTCAGGATCTTCTCGGGCGCGCGCGCCCGTGTCTTCTCGTCCATCTTATCCTCCGTTCCGTCCTAGCTGGGTATTTCGCGGGACGCCTGCCGCGCGACGCCGCGCCCGAGCGGCCCGGCCCCGTCGCGCGCGGCTCCTGCCCGCTCGCGCAGGCTGCGCTCCTGCGCGTGCTGCCGCGCCCAGGCGCGCCTGGCCTCGGAGAGCGCGTCCTTGATCTGCTGCGGCTTCGCGCGGAGCTCCTCGACCTCGGGCTCCCCGTCGTCCCCGAGGACCACGTTGCCCTCCGCGTCGCGGGCGACCCGGGTGAGCCGCACCTCGCGGTCGGCGAGCAGCGGCACGACGCGCTGGTCCTCGTCGAACCGGCTCCGGTCGACGAACAGGGGGCTGAACCTGAAGCCCCCGACCGCAATGCCGTCCAGGACCGTGTCCGACGGCAGGGTCACTGAGTTGAACGTCCTCTCCTCCCCGGTGTCCCGGTCGACGTAGGGGACGCCCTCCCTCACAAAGCTCTTGTGGAAGGTCAGGTAGACCTTCCCTCCTCCTTCTGAGTCCATTCGCTTCTCCTTTCTCGATGCTCTGCCTCGCGGGCCTCGCGCGCCGCCTTCCTCTCGCCTCCCTTTCGCGCCGCGTGCGCATGGGACGGGCCCGCCTCCACCTGTGAGGTGGGGACGGGCCCTCCGGTTTCGACGTGTCGGTCCGAGCGGCTCGCTCAGCCGCCCATGACGTCGCGGGCCCAGGCGCCGCTCTTGACGAGGCTCAGGATGAGCAGGATGCACATCGCCAGGTACTGCAGCGCGTAGGAAAGCCCCCCGACCACCGAGTCGACGGGCGTCCCGGTGCCGGCCGAGACGGCGTTGAGGCCGGAGAGCACGATGGGGAAGCTCACCAGCACGACGAGGATCACGATGCCCGCGATGCAGACCCCGGCGAAGTTCCTGAGGAAGCCGATCCCGAGCTGCCGCGTCTCCTCGAGGGCGAGCAGGCTCAGGGGTATGGGAGCGAAGCAGGCGTAGACGTAGATCTGCACGCAGCGCGCCCAGCTGACGACGAGCGCGACCACGTAGGCGACGATCACCACGAGCCAGCTCACCACTGCGACCAGCATCATGGCGACCAGCGACGGCACGTCGTCCTCCTGGGTGACGAGGCTCACGGCGCCGAGGTCGAGCTGCGAGCCCTGTCCGAACAGCGCGACGATCCTCTCGATGGCCAGGCGTGTCACCTCGTACACCGCCCGGCACAGCTCGAAGCTGTGCTGGACGAGGAAGAGGAACACGGCGAAGAACACGAGCAGGAAGACGACCTCCCTGACCGCCGGCATCGACTGGCTGCCCTCCATGCGCTGGCTTATCTTGATGAGCTGCACGGTGAACACGAACGAAAGGATCCCGCAGCCTATGGGCAGGATGGCGTTCTCCCACGCGCCGTAGGCGATGTCGTACATGCTGATCCCGCCGGCGTTTCCCAGCATCTGGTCGAACCCCTCGGAGAGGATGCCGTCGTAGCCGATGGAGGCGAGCACCTGCACCTGCCCCGAGAAGATCCAGTTGCAGATGCCGCGGAGCTGCTCGCAGAGCCAGGCGTTGATGTCCTCGGCGATGCCGGCGTAGGCGGGCTGCGGGAAGAGCAGCGTCGCGAGGACCACCGCGAACGAGGCCGCTGCCGCCGCGAGGGGGAGCCTGGCAGGGCGCCGGCGTGCGGGCGCCGTCCCCGGCGCCGGGTTCCGTTTCGTCATGGCGGGCCTCCTAGAGAACCGTGAACGCGCCGCCGGCCCACTGGACGGTGACGATTGTCGAGGCGTTGTCGTCGAGGTGGAAGGTCGCCGAGACCATGCCGCTCGCGAGGTCGAGGAAGACCTCGCCGTCGAAGGAGGCGCTGGACGCCTGCGGGCTGCGCCGGGCGGCGTAGGCTCCGATCGCGGCCCTGAGCGCGTCCTCGTCGCCGCCCACGAGCTCGAGGTAGCGCTCGTCGAGCCCGGTGACCTCGAAGGGGCCGCCCCCGCCCTCGCTCGCCACGTAGCTCGGCGCGGCCGAGAAGGCGTCGGACGCCACGGCCGCGGGCTCCCCGTCTTCGAGCGTCACGATGAGGGTCGCCGCCGAGCCGTCCTCGAGGGTCAGCGTGACGATGGCCTGCCCGTCGGCCTCGGCCTCATCGGCCGCGGAGTAGGCGAGTGCGCTCACCGTGCCGTCCGTCGCGCTCTCGACCAGCGACCGGTCGGTGACCTGGAGGGTGGCGCCGCTGCCGTCCTCCGCGACCCACGACGTGCCCGCCGCCGCCTCGAGCGTCGACGCCGCGGCCTCGGCGGGGCCCGCCTGCTGCTGCGCCTGCTCGGGTGCCGACCCTCCCGCGCCCTGGCCCGCCCCCGCGGGGCCCGCCGCGGCGCAGCGCGCGATGGTCGAGGCGAGCAGGACGACGAGCGCCCCTGCCGCGGCGACGGCGATGACCTTGCCCCTCTTTCCGTTCTTCCTCATCTTTTGTCTCCCTTCTATCCGGTGTGCCTGAGCGCGCAGGTGAACGAGCTGATCCCGGTCGACATCTTGCAGACGTCCCCCGGCTTGGGCTCGTGGATGTAGCGGTCGCCGCCTATGTAGATGGCGACGTGCCCGGGGCGGTAGAGGATGTCCCCGGGGCGCGCCTGTGAGAGGGGGAGGGCGGTGAGCTCCCTTCGCTGGTCCTCGGTGTAGTGGCTGATCTGGATGCCCGCCTGGCGGTAGCAGTACTGCGTGAGGCCGCTGCAGTCGAGCCCGACCCCGGGGGTCGAGCCTCCCCACACGTAGGGGACGCCGAGCTGGCTGTACGCCGCCTGCACGATTGCGTCGCCCGCCCCGCCGCCGCTCTCCCAGTCCTCGAGGCTCATGCTGTCGAAGCGGTAGAGGCCGTAGGTCGCCATGATGTCCTTGAGCGTTTCGACATAGTCGGAGCTGGTGGCGTACCCGGCGTCCTTGAGGCCCTCGGCCATGAGGTCCGAGTCCTTCTCCTCGATCGCCTCCCTGATGAGAGCGTTATCCCGGTAGCGCGGGCTCTGGAGCAGGACCCTGCTGCGGAAGACGACGCAGTCGCGCGGCGACGCGAAGCTCGTGAAGTCGGCGGTCACGGTCACGTGCTGCCCGCCGTACTCCTCGCCGGTCTGCCAGCTCGACTTCCCCGTCACCTCGGGGCACCCCGCGAAGCTCGGCGACCACTTGATGCCGAACAGGTTGTTGTCCCGCTCGGCGAGCCCTGAGAGGTGGTCCCCGACGCCCGACTCGCAGATGATCTGGGCGATGGTGCACCCTGCCGGGTGCCCGTACTCCTCCTGGCACTCGAGGGCAGCCTCCACCATCTCGTAGGTGATGTAGGGCGGCAGGCCTTCGAGGGAGGCCTTGGAGGCCTCGTTCGTCCAGAAGCCGAAGAGCGCTCCGACGAGGCTCGAGAGCATGACCACGGCGAGCACCGCGGCGAGGGCTCCGGCGAGCACGCCCGCGAGGGGCGCGGCGATGGAGGAGAGGGCCGCCGCCACGGTGCCGGCCGCCTTTCCCCTCGCCGCCGAGGATGCTACCGACCTCCCGAGCCGGGTGGCGGCGGACCGTGAGGTCGCCCAGTTGCGGCGCCGCTGGGCCGAGCGCATGACCGGCAGGCCTCCCTTCCCGCGCCCCCTTCGCGCCGGGCTGCCGGCCTTCTTCCCCCGTCCCCGGGCGGTCGCGCGCGGGTGCGGGGCGGCCGCGCCCCGGCTCCCCGAGCGGCGTCGGGTGGTCGTCGTCCCCGCCGGGCCCTTCCCGGGCGTATGGGCGGGGGCTCCGGGGGCCTCCTCCCGGGCGCGCGCTGAACCACCCCTCCGCGCCCCGGGCGTCGCCGCCGACCGTCGACCGTGCTCCCGTGGCGCTTCCTCGCGCTCCGGGCGGCTCGCGTCCCCCTTCCTCGGGGTCGCCCGGCGCGAGCGGGCGCCCGCCGCCGCGCGGACGGCGCGGTAGGGCCCGGAGACGCCCTCGAGCTCGTCCGAGTCGTCCAGCTCCTCCACGGCGGCGTCCGCGGCCGGCCCCGCGAGGCGTGGGAGGGCGCGGCGCGGCTGGGGGGAGGCCGCCGCCCTCGCGCCCCGCCTCATGCCGAACGTCCCGCCCCCTGCGGTCTCGAACGTGTCCCGCCCAGCGTCGAACTCCTCGGTGGAGCTGAAGCCCGCCTTGCGGCGCCCTGCGCTACGGCCGTCCATCTTCGGCACCTGCGCGCTTGATGGCGGCGATCTCGTCCGCCTTCGTGTTCCAGAGGTCGTAGAGCCTGCCGTGCGGCCAGTCGTCGACGATGGGCACCCGCGCGGCGCCTGCGATGAGCAGTCCCTCGCCCGGCTTGACGCTGTCGTCGATGTAGCCGAGCTCCTGCTCGGACAGGTTGAGCAGCTCCCGCCACTTCTCCCCGTCGGTGAGCGACTGCTTGAACAGCATGAGGAAGTCGCTGTTGAGGATCAGGGTGCGCCCCTGCGGGTTGTCGAGCAGGTAGGTGGCGTTCTGCGTGATCCCCGTCGCGATGAGCCCGAACTTGCGCCCCTCCGCCCACAGCCGCGAGAGGTACCCGATGGTGGCGGGGTGGCCGAAGAGGCCCTGGACCTCGTCCACGTAGAGCCAGGTCGTCACGCCACGCTCGAAGTTGCGATACATGCGGTTGCGGATGAACTCGAGGGCGGCGACCATGGCGAACGCGAGCATGCTGTCGGGCAGGTCGCGGAAGCTGAAGCACGTCATGGGGGCGTCGAACTCGACGTTGCTGGGGTGGTTGAAGATCGAGAGGGCGCCCTCGACGTAGCGCTCCAGCCGCAGCGCCACGAAGCGGGCCTCGGGCTCCGGCTGGCGCACGAGCTCGTCGTGGACGTCGCCGATGAGCAGCTCGCGCCCCTCCGCGCGGGCGCGGGCGAGGGCGGCGCCGAAGCAGCGGCTCACGATGGAGCGCTCGGCGTCCGTCTGGCGCTCGTCGCCGTCGGCCATGGAGGCACCGCACAGCGCGATGAGCGCCTCGGTCTTCGACGCCGCCTGGAGCTGCTCCGCCTGGTGGGAGACGTCCGCCATCCCCATCGGGTTGAGGTGGTTGCCCGAGTCGGGGGAGAGACGGACGTGCCGCCCCCCGCAGGCCTCGGTGATGGGGCCGAACTCCTGGGCGGGGTCGAGGATGATGATCTCGTCTCCCGGGTACGCGAGCCTGGTGTTCGTGATCTCGCGCTTGGTCTGGAAGCTCTTGCCGCTGCCGGGCTTGCCGCCGACGAACCCCATGGGGCTCGCGAGCCTCTTGCGGTTGGCGATGACGAGGTTGAGCGAGTGGCGGTTCTGGCCGTAGTAGCCACCGCCCTCCTCGTTGAGCTCGAGGGTGGCGAACGGGCTCTGGATCGCTATCTCGTCGGTGAGCATGTAGCGCTCCACGTCGACCTCGCTCGTCCCCAGCGGCAGGGCGGAGTTCAGGCCCTCGCGCTGCCGGTAGTGCAGGGGCGCGAGCTCGATCCCGTTGGCCTGGGCGGTCGAGACGAGGCGCCCTACCCGGTCCTCGAGCTCCTCGCGGGACGGCGCGTAGGTCATCGCCACGCCGCAGTAGCGGAACAGGCGCTGACTGTCGTCCTTGAGGCGCTCGAACATGTCCTGCGCCTCCTCGCGCGTGTAGCGCAGCTCGGCGGGTAGCAGGGTGTAGTCGTAACCCCTCTTGACGGCGCTCATCTGGTCCTCCACGACCTCCTTGTCGATCCAGTTGAGGCGCTGTTTGACGAAGCCGATGGCCTTGTTCTGCTCGAGCGCGCGCACGTGGGTCGAGATGACGAGGGGGATCGGCAGGTCGACCATGTCGGCCAGACACCGGTCCGACAGGTTGCTCTCGAACCGGCGGAACGCGAGCACCTGGAACCACGTGCCGTCCATGGTGAAGGCCGAGGCGGCCCCCTGCGGCTTGAAGTCGATGAGGTTCGGTGCCACGAGGTCCTTCGTCGTGGTGCCCCGGTGCGCGGCCACCTCCGACCAGTCGACGGGGAGCGGGGGCTCGGCGGGCCTGAGCATCGAGCGCAGGAGCCCCGCGCGCTCGGCTCCGTCGAGCGGGGAGAGGTCGCTCCTGATCCCCGTGAGCACGCCGGAGGCCATCGAGCGCATCCGAGCGAGCGCGGGGACGGCGTGCTCCGCGTCCGGGGCGTCCACCGCGAAGGTTATGTAGCGCTCGCGCACGAGGTTGGAGACGCCCTCGCGCATCTTCGCGTTGAGGACGTCGTTGTACTCCTCGGCCAGTGGCCCGGTCGGGTCGTCGCGGACCTCGAAGAAGGTGCGGTTGCCGATCTCGGACTCGTGGATGGGGCGCGTGACGAGGGTCGTCTGCATGGAGACCTCGGGCGTGAGGCCGTTGTAGAGCATGCGCATGCGCTTGCACACCGCCGCCTGGGCCTCGTCGCTCGCCGACTGGTAGCTGATGTCGCCGAAGCGGTAGGTTCTGCTGTACCTGCCGAGGTCGTTCATCGCGACTCCGTCGCGGAAGAGCGCGAGGTAGGACACGGCGTCCGCGGTCCTCGCCCTGCGCCTCCCCCTCTCCGGCGCCCTCCTCCGCTCCCGCTTCTTCTCCTCAGCGGGCCTGTAGTGCTTGGGCTTCTCCCGCCTGAAGGGTGGGCGCATAGTCCTCACCGACCTTTCTCATGAGTTTCCTGAACTTCCTCCGGGTCACCGACGGCCTCACGGCCGCGGCAGCAGGGCCGGGGGCCTCCTGCGAGGGGGACCGGTAGACGAGGGTCCCGTCCGCGGTCAGGTGCCGGAGCGCGAGCGGGACGAAGCGCTCGGGGCGCATCCCCCTGGGCCTCCAGAACCCGAGCAGCCAGAACGGCATCGACGAGGCCATGACGGGCAGGCTCGCGTCCGCCACGGGGATCCCCAGGCAGAGGTGGCAGGCCGCCGCCGAGGCGAGGGACGCGGCGACGCCCGCGGCGATGCAGGCGACCATGCGCGCCGAGAGCTTCCCGACGACCTTCTCCTCGTACTCCCCGATGTCCTTGTGGACGTAGGTGTGCTGCATGCCGGCCCCCTCAGCTCGGCATCCAGCTCGTGTCGAGCTGGCCGAAGTAGACCGCGGCGGCGATGATGATCGCGCCGCCGGCGATGGTCGCGATGGCGCTCGCCAGCTGCGCGCCCCCGCCGCCGGTCTCCGAGCGGATGGCGATGCCGAGGCTTACCGCGCCCCACACGACGACGAAGCCGCCGAGGAAGGTCACGCAGCCGCTGACGAGGCTGATGATGTTTGCGAGCATTGGCTAACCCCCTTGCCCTACGCGGGGCCCGCCGCCCCGGTGGCGGCGGGTCCCCTCCTGACAAGGGGTCGCCGGCGCGCGGTCATTTCGAGTCGCCGCCGTGCGCGACCTCGCCCCAGCGCGGGTGCCTGTCTGCCGCGTACTTGTCGTCGATGACGGGGTCGGACCCGCTGAACAGGACGATGGCCTTCCCGCGGGGCAGCCGCCCCGCTTCGCTCGCCTGGATGAGGTCACGCTCGAGCCTCCCGCGGTTCCTCGTGGTCGAGCCCGATGCGCCCCGCGTGACGTTCCAGGTCTCCGAGTCGACGGTCTCCTTGCCGACCATCTCGCTCACCATCCTGTTGGTCTGGGTCGACTTGCCGCCGAGGTAGAGGACGACGTCGCAGTTGTCGACGATGATCTGCGCCTCCTGCTCCCCGTAGCGCGCCTCGAGCTGGGCGACGGACTGGAGCATGATCGACATCGAGATGTTGCGCGAGCGGACGGTGGTGATGACGTGGTCCATCTGGCTGAGGCGCCCCAGGTTGTAGAACTCGTCGCACATCAGGTGCAGCGGGCGGGGGAGCTCGCCGCCGTGCTCGCGGTCCGCCTTAGCCGTGCAGACGTGGATCGTCTGCCAGACCATCATCGACATGAGGAAGCTGAACGCGTCGGTCGTGTCGTCGGTCTCGGCGAACAGGACGCGCTTGCGCCCGGCCTCCCCGAAGCGGTCGAGGCCGACCTCGTCGCGCATGGTGAGCTCGCGCATCTCGGGGACCATCATCGACTGGAGGCGGGAGTTCGCGGAGATGATGACCGACTTCAGGGTCTTGCCGGCTGCGGCCTTGAGGAGGGTCCAGCTGAGCAGAGCGATGTCGTCCTCGGGCGCCTTGGGCTCGGCCACGCTCACCCACTCGAACGAGCGCGCCGCCCGCCCCTTGAAGTCGCGGCGCCCCCTGCGCGCGGGCGCGGCGGGGGCCTCCCTCTCAACGAGCATGGTCCCGTCGGCGATCTCGCGCATGAGCAGCTCGTAGGGGCTCACGAACGACTCGTCCTCCTCGCTCGCCTGCGCGAGGCTGAGCAGCGTGACGAGCCCGTTGAGGTTGCGGTCCTCCTCGGGGCAGTGGAACACGAGGTAGCTCACCTACGAGAGGAGCAGGAGCACCGTCGTGTTGGTCCAGAACGCCTCCTCCGCCTTCGCGTCCTCGCCGTTGGTCACGGAGATGAACGCCTGCACCCACTCGATGACGTCCACGGGGGTCCTGAGGTAGGCGAGCGTGTTGTAGCGGGCGGACCGCGATGGGTCCTTGGTCGAGAACACCACGACCTCGTAGCCGTGGGCGGCGAACATGCCCCCGAGGTCCCTGGAGAGCGTCCCCTTGGTGTCGGTGATGAGGAAGTCCTGGTTTGCCTGCAGCGCGTTGGGCATCACGTACGAGAACGTCTTGCCGCTGCCGGTGCCCCCTATGACGAGGATGTTCTTGGCGCGCCTCCACTCCCTCTTGAGGCGCGACTGGTCGACGGCGAGCCCGACGCGGCGCGTGAGGATGATGTTGTTGTCCGGGTCCCTCGTGTCCGAGAACCTCCTCGCCGCTTCGACCGGCGGGAGCCACCGGGCGCTTCCGTGCTCCTCGCCCTGGCGGAAGTTGCCGCCGGCGAGCACCGCCCGGCTCCAGGCGAGCCACACGGCGACCGCGCAGACCGTCCCGGCGAGGAGCGGCCCCCGGCCCGGCGAGACGGGGCCGTGCGCGGCGACGTAGGCGGGCAGCGCCGCGAGGGCAGGGGCGAGGTTTTCCGCCCAGGCGCCCTCGAGCGAGGCGAGGCAGGCGGCGTAGGAGTCTCCCGCCGCGAAGGCGAGGGCGGAGGCGGCGGCCACCGCGGCGAGCGCCGCCGGTGGGGTGGCCCTCATCACGACCGCCCCCTCTCGAGGCTCTCCGCGCGCTCCGGCTCCCGCCCGGCGCGGACCGCCCTCTCGGGAGCCTCGGCGTAGCGCCTGACCGTCCGCACGCGGTCCCTCAGCCTCCGGTCCGTCCGTGGGTCGCCTCCGTCCCGCTCCGCCTCCTCCGTCTCGCGGGCGCGACCGACGGCCCTGGCCGCCTGCTCGTGGGCCGCCTCCACCTTATCGGCGAGGCTGCCGAGGGAGTCCGCGAGCCCCCGCGCGTCGTCCGTGCGGAACAGGAGCCGCCGCTCCCCGGTGCGTCCGTCCTCGAACCACTCGTGCGCGATGCCGCGCGCGTCGAGCTCGGCGTCGATGGCTGCGCGCACGTCCTCCCATCCCTCGACGCTCGCGAGGTCGCGGACGTCGAGCTTAGCCCACCCGTTCCGCTCCTCGCCCTGCGGGGCGCCGCCGCCGGGCGCGACCCTCTCCTGGGCGTCCCGCAGCGCGCGGGCGAGTCCAGCCGAGCTCTCCCGCGCGTGCAGGCGCCCCCGCTCGATCATGATCCGTATGCTCCATTCCAGCAGCTTGTCGCCGGCGTCGTCGCCGAAGTCGTCAGCCATGCCCGGTCTCTCCCTTCCGTCTCCTGCCAGCTGTCCCCGTGGGGGCTACCTTTTGCCGGCGTCCTGGACCTCGAGCCAGTGCTCCCGGGCGTCGACGTCCCGCTTGAGGAACATGTACGCGAACCAGCGGTCCCAGAGCTCGCCCCGGCGGTCCTCCGAGCGGAGGTGGTCCTGGTAGAGCTCGGACGCCCTCGCGTCGAGCCCGTCGAGCGCGTATCGGGCGTACACGTCCTCGGGGCGGGCGTCGCGCGTGAGCTCCTTCACCCGCTTTGCGCGCTCCCGCGCCGCGGCGGCCCTCGCCCTGGCGGCGAGGGCCCGGTAGCCCTCCGGGTTGTTCGGGTCGAGGAAGCTCGCGAGCTCGGGGTAGAAGCGCCCCTTCCCCTCCCTGGCGGGGTGCAGGCCCTCCCAGTCCCTGAGCGACCGCGCGATGTCCGGGGCCCTCACGCCCTCCTCGTAGAGGGGCCTGTAGAGGGCGAGCGCCTCGGCGCGGTCGCGCGTGTACGGGTAACAGCGGAGGACCTCGTGGAATGCCCCCTCGATCCCCTCGCCGCGTCCGGTCGGGGCGTCCCCGCCTTTGGTATGCGTATCTAACCCTTTTCTATTGGGTGAGGCGCGCTCAGGGCACCCCTGAGATCTCTTCAGGGGTGAGGGTGAGGCGGCTTCAGGGGAGCCCCCTGCGCGGGGTGAGGCGGCTTCAGGGGTCGCCGCGCCCCCGCAGCGGGCTATCGCCTCCGCGACCGGCCCCGGCACGGCGACGTACATGTTCGTCGTCCTCCCGCGCCACCTGCGCTCGCCGACGCAGTCGATGAGTCCCCTCCTCTCGAGCGCGTGCACGACGTCGATCGCGTGCCGCTCCGAGCAGCCGGCGCGGTGGGCCGTCATCGCGTTGCTGCCGTAGTAGCAGCCGCCCTTCCCCTGGCTGTAGGAGTACACGAGTGCGTAGACCGCCAGCTCGACCCCCTTCAGGGCGAGGCCGTCCCGGCTGCTCATGAACTCGAAGATGCAGTAGAAGCTCTCGGGCGGCACCCTCGGCGCCGCCCCGCTCTCCCTCTCTGGCATGGGGCCTCCTTCTCCCGCTCCGCCGCGCTCCCGCGCGTCCCAGGGGTCGTCGCGCGGCGCCCCTTTTCGAGGCCGCCGCCGGGCGGCGAGTGCCCGCAGCTTTCGAAAACGCGGCCGCCGCCGCGACCCCCGGGGCGAGGGCCGGGGCCGAGGAGGGCCCCGGAATGGGAGAGGAGGTGCGTGGGCATGGGCGAGACGAGCGGGACGAGGGACCTGGCGGACGTCGTCATCCCCGCCGGCCTGTCCGCGGAGGAGCGCGCCGCCAGCTTCGTCGAGCAGGTGGGGAGCCCCTACGAGTTCGAGAGCCACGGCGTGAGGGTCCGCATCAGCTTCGCGGGGCAGATCCCCATAGAGGACGCGGTCGCCCGAGTCCTGGGGCTGGGGACCGAGTGAGGCGCCGGGCCACTGCGCGCCCGGGCTGTGCTAGAATCTCGTCGAGGAAAAAACTGGACGACGGTTTTTGGTCGGCTCTCCGGGCGCGCCTGGTCGCGCGCCGTCAGAGGAGGGCCGATTTTTTCATGCCAAGAACCAAGGGAAGGGCTGTCCGCCTGGGCAGCTACGCGCGCCTGTCGCGCGGTGACGACTCGGACGGCGTGTCCGGGAGCATCGTCAACCAGCAGCAGATAATCCGGCAGTACTGCGAGAGGAGCCCCGAGGACCTGAGGATAGTCCGCGAGTACGCCGACGACGGGGTCTCGGGCACCACCTACGACCGCGAGGGGTGGAGGGCGCTCATGTCGGACCTCGAGTCCGGCGTCATCGAGGGCTTCGTCGTCAAGGACTCGAGCCGGTTCGGGCGCAACTCCATCGAGAGCGGGCTGCTCCTGGAGAAGGAGTTCCCAAGGATGAACGGCGGCAGGGGCGTGCGCGTCATCATGATCTCGGAGGGCTACGACTCCGCCTCGAGCGACCCCTACACCTCGAGCATCATGCTCGCCTTCCGCGGGATGCTCAACGAGAACGTCAGCCGCGACACCTCCGTCAAGACCCGCGCGGGCCTCCACGCGAAGATGCAGCGCGGCGAGAGGGCGTGTGCCTTCGCGCCGTACGGTTACGCCGACGACCCCGAGAGGCGCGGGCGCCTGGTCGTAGACGGGCCGGCGGCCTCCAACGTCAGGAGGATATTCGCCATGAAGCTCGACGGGATGTCGCCCCAGGCAATCGCCGACGAGCTCAACCGCCTGGGCGAGCCGTGTCCGGGCGCGTACAAGCGGGAGCGCGGGGTGAGCCTCGCGATGCCCTTCGCCGGCGCCGACGGCCCTCGGTGGCGCCCGGTCACCGTGGCGCGGATACTCTCCAACGAGGTGTACGCGGGCACGATGGTCCAGGGGAGGACCTACACCCCCAGCTTCCGCAGCAGGAAGACACTCCCGCACGCCCCCGAGGAGTGGTTCCGCAAGGAGGGGGCGCACGAGGCGATCGTGAGCCTCCACGAGTTCGAGCTGGTCCAGGATCTCATGGCGAGGGACACGCGGACCGCCCCCGGGTCGCGTGTCGTCGCCCTGTTCAGCGGCATCGCGTACTGCGCCGAATGCGGGCAGCAGATGCTCATCCGGACGGGCCGCAACGGCAACCGCTACCTCACCTGCTCGACCAACAAGCGAGACGCGCGCCGCTGCAGCTCTCACCTGTTCAACGAGGCGCGCCTCCGCGCGATCGTCGCGGAGGCCGCCCAGGCCCTGGTCGACGTGAGTGTCGACACCTCGCGATTCGTGGCGTCCCACAGGGACGAGCTCGTGCGCGAGCGCACGGCCGACGTCGACCGCCGCATAGACGACGCGCGCAGGAGGCAGGAGCGGGCGCTTCACTTCCGCCACGGCCTCGTCGACGACCTCGAGGCCGGGGTCATCACCAAGGAGGAGTACGGCCTGTTCGCCTCCGCCTACGCCTCGAGGATCGAGGAGGCGCGCTCGGCGGTGCTCGAGCTCGAGGCGGAGCGGGAGCGGGTCGCGGACCTCGTGACGGAGGCAGAGGCCGCCCTGGAGCGGTTCGCGGCGAGCGGGAGCATCGGCGAGCTCACCAGGCGCAAGGTTGTCGAGCTCGTCGAGCGCGTCGACATCCACGAGGACAAGTCGGTCGAGGTCCGCTTCCGCGTCCAGGACGTGATGGAGCGCGCGGGCGTCGCGTTCGCGGAGGGGGAATCCCGATGAGGGCGGAGGGCAGGGCGCTCAGAGCGGCCATCTACGCGAGCGCGTCGAACTGGGCGCCGCTGACGCGCCCCGACGTCCCGCTCGCGGAGCAGTCCAGGAGGTGCCGGGAGGCGATAGACGCCGACCCGACGCTCAGGCGCGCGGCGACCTATCGCAACCGCTACGCGAACGGCGAGGCGGGCGACTACCGGCGCCTCGTCGAGGACGCCGTCAACCGGAGGTTCGACTGCCTCGTCGTGTGCGGGGGCAACCGGCTGGGCCCCTCGGAGCGGGCCGCCTTCTTCCTGGTCGGGCGCTTCCTCGCGCCGGCGGGCTTCCGCGTCGTCGACGTGGCGGAGGGCTGGGACACGGAGGCCTCGGGCGGGAGGGCGTACGCGTTCCACTTGCGCGGGATGTCGAGGACCGAGAGACGGGCGGAGAGGAGGTCCGAGGATGGCGCGCAAGAGCAGGAGGACTGACGCCCCGGCGACCGCGCCCGCGGCGAGGGCGAAGGTGTGCCGGATGGGCGTCTACGCACGCACCAGCAAGAGCTACGGCGACGACGGAAGCAGCATCGAGAACCAGAAACGCATCGTCGCCGACCACATCGGGAGGCTGCCGGACGCCGTGGTGGCCGGGTACTACGTCGACGACGGGGCGACGGGCACCAACCAGGACCGGGAGGCGTTCCAGCGCATGGTCGGCGACCTCCGTGCCGGCAGGATCGACGGCGTGGCGGCCAAGGACGCCAGCCGCCTCGGGCGCGACTACGTCGAGTGCCAGACCTTCATCAGGGAGACCCTGCCCGCGCTCGGCGCCCGGCTCATCCTCGTGGCGGACGGGGTGGACAGCAAGGACGGCGCGTCCCCCGACGGGTTCGGGATGGACGTCAAGAGCCTCCTGAACTCCCTGTACAGCCGCGACCTCAGCAGGAAGATCCACGCCACCTTCGAGGCGGCGCGCCGGAGGGGCCCCATCGTCCTCGGGAACGTCCCGTACGGGTACCTTCGCGACCCCGCCGACGCGCACCACCTGGTCCCCGACCCCGAGACCGCGCCCCACGTGCGCGAGATGTTCCGCATGAAGCTCGCCGGCGCGCCCAACGCCGAGATCGCGCGGCGCCTCGAGGAGGCTGGCGCGCCGACCGCGGGGAGGGCGAAGTACGACCGCGCGGGCAAGCAGGCGACGAGCAGGGACTCCAGGCGCTGGCACGCCCGCAACGTCAACCGGATGCTCGCCAACCCCGTCTACGCGGGGCGGGTGGCCATGGGCAAGTGGACCCAGAAGCTCTACCTCGGCATACCGCACGAGAAGAACTCCCCCGAGGAGTGGCTCCTCGTGGAGGGGGCGCACGAGCCCCTGGTCGACCCCGGCGACTTCGACAGGCTGCAGCGCGAGCACGAGGAGAGGGTCGCGAGGCGCAGGGAGGCCCTCGCCGCAACAGAAAGGATCAGGGAGCTGCACCCCGACCGGCTCGCCGGGAAGGTGCGCTGCGGCGTCTGCGGAGCCTCCATGCACATCTGCCGCTGGGTCGAGGACGGCGTGTTCTGGGGCGCCGAGTACATGTGCGGCAGGAACGACGCCGGCGAGGGCGGCGGCAGGCACCGCGTCGCCGTGCCGCTGGTGGAGACCGTGTGCATGGACGTCATCCGCAGCCAGGTCGAGCAGCGCGTCGCGCTGGACGAGCTCGTCGCCTCGAGGGCCGCCGACGGCACGCTCGCGCGGCGGCTCGCCGAGGCGGCCGCGTCCCTGGCGGAGACGGACGCCGAGGTCGGCGAGATCGAGGAGAAGGCCGTCCAACTCAAGGCCGAGCACTCGCGCGGCGAGGTCTCCTCGGCCGACTACCGGCGCATCGAGCGGCTCCTCTGGTCGAGGCTCGAGGCAGCGAGGGCGCATCGGGCAGAGGCGGAGGCGCGCCGCGGACTGCTCGCGTCCCTCTCCGAGGGAGGGGCCGGGGCCGTCCTCGGCGAGGCGGGGCGCCTCCTCGGCAGCTTCAGCAAGGAGCTCGCGGACGCCGCCATCGAGTCGGTAACCCTCGAGGGCGACGGCTCCCTCTCGGTGCGCCTGCGGTTCACCGACGCCTACCGAAAGGCCGAGACGATACGGGAGGCCCTGTCATGATCGCGCTCTACTGCAGGCTCTCCGTCGCCGACGGCACCGGGGGCGAGTCCGACTCCATAGCGAACCAGAGGCTGCTCCTCGCGGACTTCATCGCCTCGCGCGACGACCTCGCGGGCGAGGGCCACCTGTTCTTCGTGGACGACGGCATCAGCGGCACCCACGCCGAGAACCGCCCCGCCCTCCAGAGGATGCTGGCCATGTGCCGGGAGGGGCGGATCAGCACGGTCGTGGTGAAGGACCTCTCGAGGCTCAGCCGCGACGGCCTCTACTGCGTGGGCCTCGTCGAGGACGAGCTGCCGTCGCTCGGGGTCCGCGTCATCGCGGTCACGGACAACTACGACTCCAAGCGCGACGGCAAGAGCCCCGCCGCCAGCACCGAGCTCGGCTTCCGGACGATCATGAACTCGTGGTACTCCAGGGACCTTTCTCACAAGGTGACCCAGTCCATAGAGAGCGAGCGCGCGGGCGGGACGAACCTCAACACGGTCCCGTTCGGCTACCGCAAGGGGAGGGGCGAGCGGGCCTGCGAGGTCGACGAGGAGGGCGCGGCGGTGGTCCGGAGGATATTCGAGCTCGCGTGCGAGGGGCTCGACCAGGGGGCGATCGCCGCCGCACTCAACGAGGAGGGCGCCGTCACCCCGCACAACCTCAGGGCCCTCAGGAACCCGGGAGGCAAGCTCGCGCCCAAGCCGAACCAGCGGTGGACGGGCACGATGGTGAAGACCGTGGTGCGCAACCCCCACTACAAGGGGACCCTCGTCCTCGGCAAGAGCAAGAGGGTCGAGATGGGCCTCGGGGCGTCCCGCCCGACGGACCCGTCGGAGCGCCGGGTCTTCGAAGGCGCCCACGAGGCGGTCGTGGACGCCGGCACGTGGGAGCGCGCGCAGGCGTCCATGCGCGACACGCGCTGCGGCGGGAGGAGGGAGCCTCTCGGCCACCTGTTCTCAGGGCTCGTCTTCTGCCCCCACTGCGGGGCGGCGGTGTCCTTCAGGAGCGAGAGGCAGGCTCCCGTCGAGCGCTACACGGCCTACTGCGGGTGCTTCACGGAGCCGCCCTCCATCTCGCTCGCGGACCTTTCCGACGCCGTCGGGTGCGTGCTCCGCGCGCACGCCGACCTGGCGCTCGGACTGTCGGACGCGATCGCCGCCGCCGAGGCGGCGCCAGAGAGGGCCGAGGGGCTGAGGGCCGCGCTCGCGAGCCTCTCCGCGCGGAAGCTTCGGGTCTACGAGGCGTACCGCGCGGGCGGGACGGGGCCGGACGCGCTCTCCGCGGCGCTCGAGGCGATCCGCCGCAAGGAGGCCTCCGCGCGCCGCGCGCTCGAGCTCGTCGAGGCCGAGGCGGAGCGCCGGGCGCCGGACCTCGCGGAGGCGGCCCGGGCGCTTGAGATAGTACGGCGCCTCGGGACGCGCGGGGTCACGCGCGAGGCGCTCGTGGCGCTCGTGGAGCGCATCGAGCTCATGGGCGACGACGATGTGCACATCACGCTCAGGTACGCCGACCTGTTCGAGCGGCTGCGCCGACGCCCCTAGGCGGGGGGCGCCCCCCCCGCGCGGGCGCCCAAGGGCGAGCCCTTGGGAATCCCCGGCCGACCTCCGCGCCGGTCGGGCCGCACTTCCCGGCTCAGGCGCCGCCTGGGCCGTGGCGCGCGGGCCCCTCGGCTCCGCCCTCCCGCACGACATCCCCACAAACGCGCCTCGCGCGTTGGATGCGGATGGCGCCGACGGCTTCGTGCAGGAGCCCTCCGCCTCCGGGCCCGCGCGCCCGGAGGCAATCAACGGATGCAGGCGGGGCCTGCATCCGGCGGTCCCGATGAGACGCGAGGAGGGCCATATGGAAGCTGTCAGGGACCTGGCGGACGTCGCGGTTGACGCGAGCCTGCCGGTGGACGAGCGCGTCCGCTCGTTCGCGGAGCAGATCGGCGACCCGTACCACTTCACGGCGCACGGGGTGGAGGTGAGGCTGAGTTTCGCGGGGCAGGTGCCCGTCGAGGAGGCGGTCGCACGGCTGCTCGGCATCGGCGGGGCACCCATGGAAACGGAGGCCGCGGGGCCGGTGCGGAGGGCCGAGCCCGGCGCGGCGTAGCGGTCGAAACGCTGGGCGCGCCGCGACCACGGAACCGTGGCGCGCCCCCGAGGGAAAGGACGGAAGGAATGAGGGTCATAACGGCAAGCAACTTCAAGGGAGGGGTGGGCAAGACCACCACGGCGGTGAACCTGGCGGTGCTCTGCGCCTCGCGTGGGCTCAGGACGCTGCTGGTCGACCTGGACCCGCAGGCGTCGGCGACCGACTACTTCGGCCTCTACGACGCGGCGGGGGAGTCCGGGCGCAACGCGGTCTCCCTGCTCTACGGCGACATGCCCGCGCAGGAGGCAGCGCACCAGACGGGCGTCGAGCGCCTGAGCTGCGTCCCGACGACGCTCGACCTCATCGACCAGAACGAGCTCATGCTGCGCGAGCAGCGGCTCAGGTTCGCCCTCGACGACGCGGAGGGGGCCTACGACGTCGCCATCCTCGACTGCGCGCCGAGCGCAAAGCAGCTCGCCATGTGCGCCTACGTTGCGACGAGCGGGCGCGGCACGGTCGTCATCCCGGTCAAGCTCGACTCGACGGTCATGAGGGGGACGGCGTCGGCGGTGGCGGCGGTGCGCGGCGTGGCGACGAAGCTGCGGATGCCCCTGCCCGACTGGAGGATCCTGCGCACGTGCGTGCCGGGGCGGATGACGAGGGCGGAGGCGACGGGCGCTGCGGTGCTCGACCGCTTCTTCCCCGACCGCCAGTACGCGACCGTGATCCACCACTCGGCGAAGGTGATGGAGGGGAGCTGGGAGTGGAGGCCCATCGTGTCGTTCATGCCCGGCAACCGCGCGGCGCTCGACTACGAGGAGCTCGGGAGGGAGATGGGGCTGTGGCGGGAGTAGAGGAGATCGCGCGCCGCTTCAGCCTGGCGGGCGTGCTGGACGACGACGCCCGGGCGCGCGAGAGGTACCCCATCAGCGAAATCGAGGTCGCCGACATCGCCGACCACCCGGGGAACGCGGCCTACAGCATGGACGAGGGGGCCATACGCTCCCTCGCCGAGTCCATACGGAGGGACGGGCTCACCGACATCCCCCTCGTCCGCAGGCTCGACGACGGTTCGTTCCAGATGATAAGCGGGCACCGGCGCAAGGCCGCCTACGAGCTGCTCGCGCGCGAAGACCCGTCCTTCTCGAGGATGCCGTGCCGCGTCATCGAGGGCATCGGCGACGATGAGGCCCTCACGCTGCTGCACACCGCGAACTACTTCACGCGCGAGCTCACCGTCATCGAGCGTGCCCGGGCTACCCAGGCGCTCGGCATCGAGGTGAGGCGGATGCGCGAGGCGGACCCCTCGCTCAGGGGCGTGCGCAGCTCCAGCCTCAAGGCGGCGATCATCAAGGCTCAGACGGGCCGCGACGTCGCCCCGAGGACGATCGAGCACCACGAGCGCATCGCCCGTGTCGTCGAGGAGAGCCTGGAGCCGGTGTGGCGCGAGCGGGCCGAGAGGGGCGAGCTGAGCGACGCCGACATCCAGAGGCTCGCGAAGATGGGCAGGCCCGCCCAGGCCGAGGCGGCCGCCGCCGCGGCGGCCGGGAAGCCCGCGGCGGCGGCCATCAAGGAGGCGGCGAGGATGCGCGGCGGCCAGCCGAAGGGCGGCCGGGGGCGCAAGGCGGGCCCCACTGCGCAAAGTTTGCGCACCGACCCCACGGAGCTCGTCTCCAGGGCCGCCGGCCTCGTCCGAGAGGCGCGCACGGCGATGGCGCAGGGGGCTGAGCTCGACCCCGCCGCGCTCGACGAGCTCGAAAGGGAGGTGGCCGCGACGCGCGACGCGTCGTAGCGGCCACCTGGCGCGGGCGCGTAACCATGCGCCCGCGCCGGTCTTAGCAAGCTGCCTATTGCGTATCACGGCGCCCTCCCGGGCGCCGCTCAGGCCGCAATAGGTCCCCTCCCGTCCGACGGGGCGCGCGGGAGGGGCGCCACCCCGCGGCCGCCCGGGCGCCGGCCGCCGGTGGCGCCGATGCGGGGGTGGCCCCGCGCCCCAGGAAGGGAGGCAGCCCATGCCCTACCGGAACATGGTCAGCCTGAGGCTCGACGACCGCGACTTGGACGCCCTGGAGGCGGCGTCCGAGAGGTCTGGGCTGTCGCGCTCGGAGCTCCTCCGCTCGCTGCTGCGCGTCCCGCCGGGGGCGGACCGGCAGAGGACCGTCTACGCCGTCGACGGCAGGACGCTCGGGAGGATGGCGACCGAGCTGGTCCGCTGGGGCCGCCACTACAACCAGGCGGTCCACGCGCTCAATACCATCGCTCTCCTCGTCCGCAGGGGGAGCCCGCCCAAGCCGCCGGAGCTCGAGGCGATGCTCGGGCGGGCCCTCTCGGCGCTCGAGGAGGTCGAGGCGGGCAGGCGCGTCCTCGAGGCGGCGCTCACCGAGGTCGCGGACTCCATCGCCGTGAGGAGGGACTAGCGGTGCCCGTCGTCAAGCCAATCAGCGGCCACACCGGGTGCGGCGGCATCATGCGCTACCTCACCAGGGGCGGGCGCGCGCTCGCCGTGGACCTCGCGAACCTCTCCTGGTCGCCCGAGCACCCCTGCGGGTTCCGGGACTGGGCGGAGGAGATGGACTTCACGCGAGTCGCCTACGGCAACCACACGCCGTGGAAGGGGAGGCCCGCGCGGACCTACAAGCACTACGTCCTGAGCCCCGACCCGAGGGACGGCATCTCCCTCGAGGCGCTCCGCGACCTGGCGCGCGCGTGGGTCGCCGAGAACTTCGCGGGGTTCCAGGCGGCCGTCGTCTACCATGACGACAACGAGGGCGGCGTCATGCACGCCCACGTCGTGGTGAACAACACCAACCTCGAGACCGGGGCGCGCCTGCAGGACCCGGCGCCGCGGGAGCTCATGCGCTCCGCCCAGAGGCTTGCCGAGGAGCGCGGCCTGAGCTTCTTCGCCGACGGGCCCGGAGAGGGGGCCGCCCCGCTCCTCGCGGCGAGGGGGACGCGCGGCAGGGAGCGGGTCCACTTCCGCAGGGCCGAGAGGGAGCTCGCCGAGAGGGGCGCCTATTCGTGGGTGGCCGACATCAGGGCCCGCGTGACGGTCGCCAGGCGGGTCGCGCGCGACGAGGCCGACTTCGTCGCTGCGCTCTCCGAGCTCGGCGTGGAGGTCTCCGGCGCCGCGCCCGGAAACGGCGCCGCGGACTGGGTCTACGCGCTCTCGGGAGAGGGCGCGCGCAGGATCAGGGGAGAGAACCTCGGGACCTCGTTCGGGCGGAGGTCAGTGCTCCAGGAGCTCGCGCTGCGCTCGTCCCCGCGGAGGGCCGACGCGATCCGCGAGATCGCCCGCAACGCCGTCGCGGTCGACGACCTGGACGACCTGAGGCGGCTGGCCGACGCCCTCGACGCGTTCTCGCGGGAGGGCATCAGGAGCCTCGCCGACTGCGAGGCGCGCATCGGGGCGCTGGAGGCCGCGGGCGACTTCGGGGCGATGGAGCGCCTCGCGGGCCTGCGCGACTACGCCGAGGCGAAGGGCCTGCTCCCGGAGCGCGCCGCGACCCGTCGGAGGAGGCCCGCGCCGGACGACGGGAGCCCCCGGACGGGCGCCGCTCGGCGGCGCGGGGAGGATGCCCGGCGCCCCGACGTCGGGGGCGGAAGGGGAAGGGAAGGAAGGGAGAGGTAGGCATGAGGGTCGAGATCGACTACGAGGACGGGAGGCTCGGCGTGTTCGACACCGCCAACCTGGTCGCCGGTCAGCCATTCGGAGGGGCGTGCGTCGCGGCGGAGCTCGTGCTGCGGCTCGACGCCGCCGAGGGCGAGGGGATATGCCTCGACATACACCACCACGACATCCCCGGCTCCGAGGAGGGCGGCGACGTACCGTATGCCGACCGCTGCAGGGGCTACAGGGTGTGCCTCGCCGACGCGGGCGAGCTCGGCGGCATCGAGTGCGTCTCCGTGGACGGCAGGGCGGTAGCCTGGAAGCGCGCCGGACGGTTCGTGGACGGGGCGAGGTTCGAGCGGGCCCAGCGGCTGTGGTACTCCGAGTCGCCCAACGCGTGCGAGAACTACAGGGCGTGCAGGATCTACGACTACCTGGAGGCGTCCCGCCCCGACCTGCGCGGCGACCCGGAGGCGATCTGCTCGCTGTTCGGCTACCCGCCCGAGGCGCTCGCCGAGGCGCGGCGGGCCGAGGCGGCCCAGCCCGCAGAGGAGGTGGAGTAGGCCATGAGGATCGCGAAGGCGGCCCTGGCGGCGTGCGTCGCGTTCCTCGCGTGGCTGTTCAGGTCGGTGTTCAGGTGGTTCATGTGAGGGCGGTGTCCCCAATTGTCAGCCCCGGCAGTCTGAGCTAAAACAAAACCGACATAACGATACGAGGGAGTCGACATGGCAACGACGACGGCACCGGCGGCGACCATCGTGGACAACAGGGCGGGCGACGCGGCTTCGATCGGCGCGCTGAAGGCGTTCCTGCGGGCGCTCGGCGCGGCCTACGCCCTCGAGGGGAGGCCGACGCCCGGCTCACCACGGGGCGGGCGGCGCGAATCGTGGGCACCTTCCCGCGGACGATCGCGCGGCTGACAGGCTCCGGAAGGCTCGAGGGCGCGCGCGGGCGGCGGGCACCGCTACGTCATGCTCTCCGACCCCGTGGACTTCGACCGGCGGTCCCGGGAGGGGCGCACTGCCGCCCTCGTCGAGATGCGCGAGGCCGCCGCCGGGGAGGGCCTCTACGGCAACTCCGACGCGGTGTCGGATTACCTGAGGTGCCTCGGGTTAGCCGGCCCGTAAGGGCGCTCGTCGACGCGAACGTGTTCGTGCCACGTGGACGCTCGACGTCCTGCTCGCGCTCGCAGGCGGCTGCGACGTGATCGTGACGTACAACGTGAGGGACTTCCCCGGGAGGCCCTCGCGACGCTTGGCCTGCGCGCCCTGCGCGCCCCGACGACTTCCTCATGGAGGTCGCCGCCGCCGACCCCGACGGGGCCACAGCGGCGGCGAGGTCGCTCGTCGCGGTCAAGAGGCGCCCTCCGCGCACTATGGAGGAAGAGATCGAGGGGCCACGCGCCTACATGCTCGGCAGGTTCGCCGAGTTCATCGAACAGACCCTGGGGCTGGGGTGACGAGGCTGTGCGAACCGAGACGATCGCGGGGCATGCTTGTAGCCTCGCCGCAAGCGTCGGTTGGGGCCCTTTACGCTCATGGGAGGCCTTTTCTCATCGAGTGGTGCAGGCGATGTCGGTAACGCAGCTATGGAGTGGCATGAATGGGGGCGGGGAGGCGCGGAGCGGATGGCGCTATTCGACGAGGGAGTGGATCGCCTTGCAGACTGTCACGCCGAAGTCGATCAGGAACCTTTTCTGCCCATCGGTTAGCCTCGCTCTCTCTTCCAGCGACTCCTTGCTCGAGTGCCTGAAGCACTGGAGCTTGTTTCTGAGGCTCCTCACCGTATCGCCGTCGACGAGTCCGAGCATCACCTTCGAGTAGTCGGGCTGTATGAACTTCCCGTTCTCCTTCAGCAGGTTCTCGATTAGGTTCGCGATCTCCCTGAGCTTTTCGTCGTCCTCCATCTCCTCGAATCGCGAATTGCCTGCGGAGATGAGCTGGATCTTCTGGCTCAGGGCCTCGCCGATTGCCACCGAGGATGCCTTGCGCACGAAGGTCATGCCGGCAACCATCGTGCGGCGGGTCGCCCAGCGTACCGTGCCGTCATCGTCGAGCCCAAGCGATACGGCTCTGTCCCTGATTGTCCCATATGTAAAACTGGAAGGCTCTGTCGGAGGCCTGCGCAGCACGTCGGGGAACTGCTCGATGACATAGCCGTGCGCGTTCAGATAGTAGGCGACGACATAGAACCAGCACCTGTCCTCGTTGCGTTCCGGCTCGTTGCCGGGCTGGCATAGCAGCCGGAACTTCTCTATCGCCTCTATCTCGTCGTGGACTAGAAACTCGAATCCCTGCGTCTCCTCCTCCCCATAGAAGACGTTGTAAGTCCTGTTCACGCCTTCGATCAGCGAGAAGAAGCGATAGTAGTAGTCGTCCTCTGAGATGTTGTCGAGATAGTACTCTCTCAGGTCGATCATCTGACCTCACGCCCTCGTTCGTCTTCGGTGAAGTGGCTGTGCCCGCATCTGGCCCCGGCTGTCATTGGGCTCTGACCTGTTATCGACTTGAGCTGGGTGGACGACTTGCAGGTTACCTCCCCGAACAGCGCGCGGTGATGCGGTCTCGCCGCGATGGCTTTCGGTGCGGCGGCATTTCCTCAAACGCCGTAGAAATGCTTTGCGAGCCGCCGCGCTTGCCTACGCTCGCATAGACACGGTAGCACATGGTATCGAGGTTGTTGCGCGCGTTTGCTGTAGGGGGCGCTATTGGCGACAGGGCTGCTCGAGCTCCTTTTGACGTCTCCTCGAAAGGGCGGTATTGCTCACGGGCGGTCGGCGGCGCTGCTCTGGCATCGGGGTGCCAATTCGCTTCGAAACCACGTTCCGAACAAGGAGCCTGGCCAGGGCGTATGAGTGTAGGAACCCTATAGATAATGCTTGTGGCTGCTGTGTCGTTTGAGCATTGTCGGTAACCGCACTAGATACCGGTTCGCAAAAAAGCATGGCGATTGCAGGATGACGGGGATGACGACTTGGCTGCGTGCGCGACGCGAATCGATGCTGTATCCCGTTGGGCGTCTCTCGCCGTGCCCTTAGCGGCTAACCTCGATGGCACGTTCGGGGGCGCGGCCCCCGTCGGACACCGCGCGGGCGGCCCCTGCGCGCTCGGCCAGGCTCCTGGCGCTTCGCCCCGGTGTCCTTTCAGTTTCTTTGGCTCGCTCTCGCTCTCCCGGCACGCGTGTCTTCGAGGCCTCCCTCTCGATGACGTCGATTATCCCGTGCGAGGCGCTGCGTATCTCGTCGAGCGACGCCCTGAGCTCGCTCACGTCCCTCCCATCGCTCCACGACGCGATGTAGCCGAAGCTGTAGTCGCTCGTATCGAGCCCCAGCCAGCTGGAGACGACGTAGGCGACGCTCTCCGCCTGCACCTCCCGCGTACCGCGGCCGGGGAGGGAGGACCTCTCCTTGCTCGGCTCGGCGTCGTGCATGACGCTGTGGGCGAGCTCGTGGACGGCGGTCTTGAGCGTCTGGGCTTGCGACATCCCCTCCTGTATGACGATGCGCTTGGGCTCGGCGCGGGAGAAGTACCCCTTCGCGCCTCCCTCGATGCCCTCGAAGACGATGGGGTACCTGCTCGCCTTGCGGATGGCGCCCATGACGGCTTCGTATCCCTCGACGTCGCCCCTCAGCTCGTCGACGCCCAGGGAGGGCAGCTCCCTGCCCTCGGTCTGGCTCACGTCGAAGACCGTCCCCATCCGGAAGCCGACGAGCCTCTTCTCGGAGGCCTTCTCCTTGCCCTGCTCGGCATCCTCCCTCGGGGCGTCCCCGGCGGGCCTCGCCCTCACGACGACGGGGCAGAGGATCCTGATGCCGTGCTCGCCCTTGCGGACGTGTCTTCCGAACTTGTCCTGCCAGGCGCGGTACCCCGCAACCAGGGTCGCCTCGGGCTTCTGCATAGCTATGAGCAGGAAGTTGTTGACGCTGTAGTCGTGGAAGCGCGACATCACGGCGAGGTACTCAGCGTACCTCCCCGAGGAGAACACGTCCCTCACGCCCTCCTCCAGGCGTTCGAGAGTCTGCTGCAGCTCCTCGCTCCGCCTGTCAGCCGCCTCAGTGCCCCTCTTGTCTCTCTTTCCCGCCATAGTCGCCGTCCCGGATAGATCGTGGTCTTTCTCCCACGGGGTCGGGAGGGTGCGTGGGATTTCGACGGTCTTGCGAGGGACGGGCGCCCCTCGCGCTCCCCGGCAGGGGGGCTTCCCCTGCGCCCCGCTCTCGCCCTCCACGCCGGGCGGGCGCTCCCGGTTCAGTCGCCGCCGAGGCTCGCGGTGCGCGGGGCGTAGCCGTAAAGGCCTCTTAGCGCCCTCCTCGGGCCCTGCGAGTCGGGCGGCTTCGTCAAGGTGATGGCGCTCGACGACGATCCGCTCTTCGAGCGGTTCGAGCGCGCTGGGCCGAGGACGAGCGCTCCGCCGAGCGCGGATCAGCCCGTTCTGCTGGGGCGATGCCGCTGCCAGTAGCTACGGGCGCTAAGAAACTCCAGCGTCAGGTCGCGCTCAAAACCGTGGGGGAGGACCTTCGCGCTCGGATGGGAGAGCGGCGAGGGCTTTGAACGACCGAGGGGGCGGCACAGTGGCCGCCCCCTCGGCTGCTTGATGACAGCGCTGGCGTCAGTCGTCGCTGTCTTCGCCGTCGCGCTCCTCGAAGCGATCTTCCTCGGGAATGGGCCCCGCATCGCTCGTGCAGACGCGACCGTACTCGTCTCTCTCTGGCTCTGGCATCTCGACCTCCTTTGACATGGCGGCGTCTCCGCCGGGTTCCATCGCCGCCCTCTCATGCGGCTTTGTCTAAGGGGTCGCCGATATCGGCGCCATTTCGATGGTGGTGGCTCGCTATTTCCCGCGGGCAAGCTCCGGGCTCGCTATCCCTGCCTCGAAGAGCCTTCGGTTCTCTCCGAGGCGAAGTAGGCGGAGTTGACCTCGTACACCCTCCTGTTCGTGTCGCCGTGCGCGGTGATGGCGTCCTTCTCGACGAGGGCCGCCAGGATCCTTCTCGCCGTGCGGACGCTCACCCCGAGTCCCGCGGCAACGTCGGCCGAGCTTGCCTCACCCCGTTCGAGGACGGCGACGCAGACGTCCTTCTCCCTGGGGCTCAAAGACGCGACGCGTTCGATGGAGCTTCGGCCAACTTCGGCCAACTTCGGCCAACTTCGGCCAACCTCGGCAGTCTCGGCGCCGACGAACGGGTCTTTCCGGTGGAAGACGACGCGCGTGCCGCCCGGCACCTTCAGGTACTCGACCTCGATGCCCTCGGCGTCGCAGAGGCGCTTGATTCGGGGCATCCCGGTTCCGTACGACTCGATGTCCTTGGACTTGAAGAGGCTGGAGGCGATAAGCTGGTTTCGGCTCTTGGAGCGCTTGTCCTCTCCCGAAAGGTGCGCTTCGGGGGTCTGGCCGTCGAGGAACCAACCGGAGTTGTATATCTCGACCGAGTCCGCGAAGATGTCGACCTGCATTGCCTCTCCGCTCCGGTAGTCGGCGTGCGTGAGCCCGTTTACGATTGCCTCGCGAACCGCGGGCATCGGGAGCTCGGGCACCTCTTTTCGTTCGATGCCCGCCCCCTCGATGACGACCCGCCTGCGGATGTTCGACAGCACGTAGAACTCCGCTTTGCGGGCGAGGTCGAAGAGCGTCCCTTCGACCTGTTGGACATCGAGGATGTCGACCCTGTCGCGGGAGCCGAGCACGCCCATCTTCAGCATGGGCGTTCGGGATCTGCAGAAGAGGACCGCGGCGGCGTTGGTCAGCTTGCCATCCGGTGTAAGAAGGCCGAGGCGCTCCAAGGCGTCTTCGACGCCATCGTAGCTGAAGCTTATCCTGCCGCATTCGTTGCCGCGAGTGACGTAGTCTATGAGGACCGGTTCCTCGACGTCGCTCATCGGCCTCTCCGAGGGCCTGCCATCCCAGGGTTTCGATTGCGCCTCGGCATCGAGAGCCATTGCGCGAACCTCGGCGGGGCTCATGAGGAGATCCTCGTCCGCCACCCTGATTCTGAACCTGCCGTTGCTTGAGTATGGGGCCTCGTCACCGGAGAACCTCACTTCGACGTAGCTTCTCCCGTCATCGGAAGTCTTTCTGGTGATGGTCGGGCGGATGGGCGGCGCGATCGCGTTTCCGATTGCTTGGCTCACCCTGCGCAAGGTCGACTCCTCGACGTCCTGGCCGAGAACCTCGCCGTCAGGGCGGACTCCGAAGTAGAGGACACCCGACCCGTGTTTGTTGAGGATGGCGCAGATTGAATCCATCGCCTCTTTCATCTCCGAGGTCGTCTTCTTGAATTCAGTTTGCTCGTTTTCGCGACCAAGGTTCATGTTCATCGCCTTTCATAGTGTGGCTTCTTTCTGACGGATTGCGGAACGAAAGGGAACCGCCGTGCTCTGCCCTGTCGGCAGGGTGGCATGGATTCTGTCCGCCTTCGAATCTGGAAAGCCATCGGGGCCAATTATCCCTTATCGTGCCCTTGATTCAAATCGACCCTCCGTTCAATCGTCGAAGGGGACACGCAGCTCGAAGGCAACCTGCCCGAGAAACAGGTGCACCAGCGCGTTCGGGGTGATGCACATCTCCTTGCAGTAGCTTCGCATCTCCCTCTTGAATTCCGGCGTCATCTTCACGACGATCCCCGTCACGACGCCGGTGCGGGGCGACGAAGACTTCTCTATGCCGTACCTCTCGGCGACGCAGTCCGCCATGCCCGTCCCCGCGAAGACCGGGTCACGCGTCACCTCGAACGGGATCCTGTGCTCGAGCATGCCGAGCGTGACCATCCTCCTGATCGCGCCGGAAAGCGTCATCCCCTTCGCCTCGAGGACCGCCATCGCACGCCTCTTGATGCCGGAATCGACTTCGAGGCTGATGTTCGCCGTCTTTGCAGTCATCGCTACCGCTCCTTTCTCGACTTGGACATCGTTTCGGATACATGGTCGGGAAAGCACATCCGAATTCGGGGGACTTCGTTTCTTCGTGAAGGAGGATAAGGACGAAGTTCAACCGCGCGTTTCTTTTCCCGAAGAATGTCCGCCCTTTCCAAGGACGCCCGTTTCTGGCTTGCCGGCCGCGGCGACTCCTTCATGGCTACCATCCTTTCAGTGCGTCGAACAGCGCTCACCCCGGGGCTCCTCGCCCTCCCGATGTGTCGGGCAAATCAATTCCCATTGCGGTCGAGTAACCGCTAACAAGTTGATTGATTCTGCCCACCCCGAAGCGATCGACGAGCTCCCCCAGTTCCTGAACTGCCTCATGGGCCAGCTCTCCTGCGTGGGCCCGCGCCCGCCGCTCCCCTCCGAGGTCGCCCAGTACGACGCGCGCGCCATGCGCCGCCTGTCCGTCAAGCCCGGCCTCACCGGCTACTGGCAGGTGCGGGGCCGCAGCGACACCACCTTCGACGACATGGTGGCCATGGACCTCGCCTACATCGAGGAGCGCTCGTTCCTGGTGGACCTCAGGGTGGTCGCGGGCACGGCCGCCATAATGCTGCGGGGGGGGGGCGCTTACTAGATGCCCGTCGCCCGCGACACAGCCCTTTCGCCCGTCTTCCGCGGAGGCTTCCGTGCCGGTAGCGCGGGGCGGCTGCGGGCGGGCGCTCCCGCATCGGGCGCCCGCCGCCGGCCGCCTGGCCTACCGCTTCGCGAAGCGCGCCTTCGACGTGGCGTTCTCGCTCGCCGTCGTCCTGCTCTGCCTGGTCCCGGTCGCGCTCCTCTGCGCCGCCATCCGCCTGGAGTCCGAGGGGTCCCCCTTGTATAGGCAGCGAAGGGTCGGCCTCGAAGGGCGGCCGATCGGCATCCTCAAGCTGCGCACGATGGTCGCCGACTCCGACGACGTGGAGAGGCACCTGGATCCCGTGCAGCTCGAGCAGTGGAGGCGCGAGCGCAAGGTGGACGGCGACCCCCGCGTCACCAAGGTGGGCCGCTTCCTGAGGAAGACCTCCCTCGACGAGCTCCCTCAGTTCCTCAACGTGCTGGCCGGCCAGATGAGCGTGATCGGCCCGCGCCCTGTCGTCGAGGAGGAGCTCGCGGCCTACGGCGACGATGCGGGCGAGCTCCTCTCCGCGAAGCCCGGCATCACCGGCTGGTGGCAGGTGCAGGCCCGAAACGACGCGACCTACGGGGACGGCAGCCGCCAGGAGCTGGAGCTGTTCTACGTGCGCAACGCCTCGCTCGCGATGGACGCGAGGGTGTTCCTGAAGACGTTTTCGATCATGTTCGGCAAGGATAGGACGGGAAGATGACGATGAAGGAGGGCCTCAGCGCCCAAGAGCGCTTCCTGGCGCAGAACGTCAAGGACGCCTGGCGCGATTTCGAGCATTCGCTCGAGAGCGCCGGCGCGCAGACATGGGACTGGGTCGTGGTGACCGCGTCCAACGAGCGCCAGGCCGAGGGGTACCGGCGGCAGCTGGACGCCAGGCTGGAGGAGGGGCGGCTTCCCCGGGGCGCGAGGTATCTCGTCATTCCGGATACGGGCGGCCGGCGCATAGGCTCCGGAGGGGCGACGTTCAACGCGTACGCGGCGATAGCCGAGAGCGTGGGGGCGTCCGAGGTCTCCTCGCAGAAGATCCTCCTGATTCACTCCGGCGGGGACAGCAAGCGCGCGCCCCAGTACTCGTCGCGCGGCAAGATGTTCGCGCCCGCCCCCCACGTCCTGCCGAACGGGAGCATCGCCACGCTGTTCGACGACCTCATGGTCGCCGCGGCGGGCGTCCCGGCGAGGATCCAGGGCGGGACGCTCGTCCTTCCCAGCGACACGTCCGTCGTCTTCAGCCCGCTCCAGCTCGATTTGGAGTCGTCGCCGGCCGCGGGCCTGTCCATGAAGGCCTCGGCGTCCGAGGGCTCCGACCACGGGGTCTTCCTGGCGGGAGCGGGCGGCAAGGTCGCGCGCTTCTTGCACAAGCTGCCCGAGCGTACGCTGCGCGACCGCGGCGCGGTGGACGGGTACGGCCAGGTCGACGTGGACACCGGCTGCATCTGGCTCGGCAAGCCGGTCGTCGAGTCGCTGGTCGGGCTCGTCGCGCCGCAAGGGCGCGTCGACGAGGAGAGGCTCGCGAGGTTCGCCGGCCCCGAGGCGTGCCTGAGCCTCTACGCCGACTTCCTGTTCCCCCTCGCGACGGAGGCGGCCCTCGAGGAGTACCTCGGCCAGGCGCCCGAAGGCTCCGCGACCGAGGAGCTCGACGCGTGCAGGCGGGAGCTCTGGGCCGCGCTTTCCGGGCTCGACATGGACCTGATCAGGCTGTCGCCGTCCCGCTACGTCCATTTCGGGACCACGTGGGAGGCCCTCGACCTCTTCACCAAGCGCGTCGGGGACTATTCTTACCTCGGTTGGACCCGGCAGGTGGGGAGCCTGTGCGAGGCGGACTGCTCCCCCGCGCTGAGCAACGCCCTGGTCGAGAGGGGCGCCGTCGTGTCCGATTCCGCCTACATCGAGAACGCGACGGTCGAACGGGGCGCGCGGGTGGGCGAGGGCGCGATCGTGTCCGGCATCGCCGTGCCCGCGGGGCGCGTCGTGCCCGACGGGGTCGCCGTCCACGGGTGCCCGCTCGAGGACGGGCGCTGGGTGTGCCGGGCCTACGGGGTGGAGGACAACCCCAAGGAGTCGTCGAGCTCGCCTTTCCTGGGCGCCACCCTCGACGAGGTCATGGAGAGGACGGGGGTTTCGAGGGAGAGCCTTTGGAGCCGTTCCCCCGCCTCCATCTGGAACGCCGAGGTCTACCCTGTGTGCGACACGAGGGAGGCCGCCCTCGACGCCGCCCTGTCCCTCTGCCGGATCGCGCGGGGGGCGGCGACGGCGGACGAGGTCGCCGCCTGGAGAAGGGCGCCGAAGGCGAGCTTGAATTCGAGCTTCAACTCGGCGGACGTCGAGCGCGAGGCGCGGGACGCCTGCGACATGGAGGACGCCGTCCGGGTCGCCGCCTTCGCGGCCGCCGTCGCGCAGGGCGCCCCCTCGGCCGAGGCCTCGGCGGGCCTCGGGTCCGGCCTGCGCCTCGCGGGCAGGCTGGAGCGCGCGTTCGACAGGGCCGTCGACAGCGCCTTCCCGTTGAACATGAGGCTGCTGCTCGCGCTCTCCGACGCGGTCCGGGCGCGCGAGGACGTCTCGGAGGTGCGCGGCATGGACGCCGACGCGCTCGAGGACATGGCCTACGGCATCGTCAGGGACGGCGTCGTCGGGGCGGTGCGGGACGCCAACCCGCTCCCCCCTCGCCCCCTGCGGTTCGCGAGGGAGCGCGTCGCGGTGGACCTGCCGGTGCGCGTCAACTTCTGCGGCAGCCCGTCGGACGCGGCCCCCTACTGCCTGGAGCACGGCGGCACCATGCTCGACGCGGCGCTGCTCCTGAAGGGCGCGCTTCCGGTCCATGCCGAGGCGGAGCGCTTGGACGGATGCGAGGTGGTGCTCGAGAGCTCGGACCAGTCGGCGTCCGCCCGCTTCGCCGACATCGGCGAGGTGCGCAGGTGCGGGGATCCGCGCGACCCCTTCGCCCTGCACAAGGCGTGCCTCGCCGCGTCGGGGATCCTGGACGGCTTCGAGACGCTCGAGGGCTTCTGCGAGAGCGCGGGAGGCGGGATCCGCCTTTCGACGTCGGTGGACGTCCCCAAGGGGTCGGGGCTCGGGACCAGCAGCATCCTCGCGGCCGCCTGCATCAAGGCGCTATGCGGGGCGTTCGGCGTGGACTGCTCCGACGACGCCGTCTACGACTGCGTGTTCGCGGCCGAGCAGATGATGGGGACGGGCGGGGGATGGCAGGACCAGGTCGGCGGGCTCTCGCCGGGGATCAAGTACTTCACGTCCAGGCCGGGCATGCTCCAGAGGATCGACGTCGAGCTTCTCGACCTCGACGATCGGACGTTGCGCGAGCTGGAGGACCGCTTCGTCCTGGTGTTCTCCGGCCAGCGCCGCCTCGCCAGGAACGTGCTGCGGGCCGAGATGAACCAGTGCGTCAGGAACGATCGCGGGGCCATGGCCGCCGTCGCCCGTATCAGGGAGCTGTGCGCGCTCATGCGCTTCCATCTGCTGAACGGCGACGTGACGGCGTTCGCCCGGTGCATGGACGAGCAGCTCGAGCACGTGAAGCTCCTCGACAAGGGGGCGACCAACACCTGCGTCGACTACATCTTCGAGGTGTGCGCGGACCTCGTCGAGGGGCGCTCGGTGTGCGGAGCGGGAGGCGGAGGGTTCCTCCAGATGATCCTCAAGGAGGGGGTTTCCCGAGAGCAGCTCGAGAAGCGCATCCGTGACGAGTTCCGCGGATGCGGGGTCGAGGTTTGGGACGCCGGGTTCTATTTTGCAGACGACATGGGCGAGGAGGCGGGTCGATGAACGCGGTCGAGGCAGCGAAAGAGGTCGTTCTCAAGGAGGCATCGGCCCTGTCGGCCGTCGCAGGCCAGATCGGGGAGGCCTTCGAGCGGATGGCAGACGCCATGCGGTCGTGCACGGGCAAGGTCGTCATCATCGGCATGGGCAAGAGCGGGCACGTCGCCAACAAGATGGCGGCGACGCTCTCGAGCCTGGGCACCTGCTCCATCAGCCTGCACCCCGGAGAGTGCATGCACGGCGACTTGGGAATGATCCAGAAGCAGGACGCGGTCATCCTCATCAGCTACAGCGGCGAGAGCGACGAGATCGTGCGGATAATCCCCGGCTTGAAGATCATAGGCGCGAAGCTCATGGGCATCACGTGCAACGCGCAGTCGACCCTGGCCCGTTCCTGCGAGGTGGTCCAAGTTCTCGACGGCATCGAGGAGGCATGCCATCTAGGCCTGGCCCCCACGACGAGCACCACGGCGGTCATGGCGTACGGCGACGCGCTCGCGGTCGCGATCTCGCGCCTCGAGGGTTTCTCGAAAAACGATTTCGGGGTGTTCCACCCTGCGGGCTCGCTTGGAAAGAGGCTCACCATACGCGCCACCGACCTGATGCGCCCGATCAGGCCCGAGACCCTGATCGCCCCGGATGCCAGCGTCGCCGACGCGATCATAGCCATATCGGAGAGCGACGCCGACATCCTGCTGGCGACGGATGCCGAGGGGTGCCTTGCGGGTATCTTGACCAACGGGGACCTCAAGCGCGCCATATCGAGGGGCTGCGACATCCGGGAGGAGGCCGTTGAGGGCATGGTGAACCGCTTCCCGTGCTTCGCCGATGCCTCGTCCATGGCCGTCGACGTGCTCCGGATGGCGACGGAGAGGGGGGTCGGGACCGTTCCCGTGGTCAAAGACGACATCCCCGTCGGAATCCTATCGAGAGAAGACATACTGAGAGAAGGGATCTACCTGTGACGACCGCGCAAAAGCCCCGGGCGCTCGCCTTGGACCTGGACGGCACGCTCACGAACTCGCGCAAGGAGGTGACCCCGCGCGTCCGGGACGCCGTGCGCAGGACGGCGTTGGCGGGCGTGCACGTGATCCTCGCCAGCGGGCGGCCGGTCGTGGGGATGGCCCATGTGGCCGACGGCCTCGGCCTCGACGAGGTGGGCGGGTACGTGCTCGCCAACAACGGCTCGAAGATCATCGAGTGGCGGTCGAAGGAGACGGTGTTCGAGGCGACGCTGCCCCGCAAGGCGGTGGAGGAGGCCTGCGCCGCCGCCCGCGCATTCGGCGTGGCCGCGCTGGCCTACGACGAGAACGGTTTGTTCTCCGAGGACCCCGCCGCCCCCTACGTGGAGCGCGAGCGGTTCAACAACTCGGCATCCGCGACGAAGGTCGACGACCTGGCCGCCGCGGTGACGTGGGACCCCAACAAGGCGATGGTGGTCGGGGAGCCCGATGCCCTGAGGCCGGCCCTCGAGCATCTTTCGAAGCGCCTTTCGGGGATTGCCGACGTGTTCCTCAGCGAGCCCTACTTCATCGAGGTGACCCCCTTGGGCATCAGGAAGGACGCGGCGCTCGGGGTGCTGGCCGATCAGCTCGGGTTCGGGCTGGACGAGCTCATGGCCTGCGGCGACGGGCTGAACGACATTCCCATGCTCGCGTGCGCGGGCCTGGCGGTGGCCATGGACAACGCTTATCCGGAGACGAAGGCGCACGCCGACTGGATCGCCCCCTCCAACGAGGAGGACGGCGTGGCGGCGGCTGTCGACAGGTTCGTGTTCGGGGGACGGGCATGCTGCTAGGGATCCCCGGGATATTGAGCGGCGACCTGCTGAAGGTCCTGTCCGACATGGGCCACGGCGACGAGGTGGCCATCGTGGACGCCAACTTCCCGGCGGAGAGGCGCGCGCGGCGCCTCGTGCGGGACATGGGGTCGTCGAGCGTCGACATGCTGGCGGCGGTGCTCGGGGTGATGCCCTTGGACCACCTCGGCGGCGCGCCGGCGCGGCTCATGGCCGTCGCGGAAGGCGACGACTGCCCGGAGCCGACCGTGTGGGGGCTCTACTCGCGCTGCCTGGACGCCGCCGGATGTCGCGAGGAGCAGTTCGAGATGCTCGACCGCGATGCCTTCTACGAGGCCGCCGAGGGCGCCTACGCGGTGGTCCAGACGGGCGAGACCGCCCTGTACGGCAACATCATCCTGAGAAAGGGGGTCGTGCGCCGATGAGCAGGAAGAGGATCCTCGCGTACTCGATCTACTACTACCCTGAGGTCGCCTCGACCGCCCAAATATACACCGAGCTGTTCGAGGACCTGGCCGACCGCTTCGACATCACCGTGGTGTGCGCGGTTCCCTGCTACACAGGCTCCATTCCCGAGGAGTACCGGGAGAAGCGCTTCTACCACGAGGAGCACGGCGGTGTGCGGATCGTGCGCGTGCCGGTGCGCGAGTACTCGAAGAGCGACAAGGCGTCCCGCGTGCTGAACATCGTCGATTTCTGGGCGCAGGCGCGGAAGGCAACCCGTGAGCTGGGCGGGGGCTTCGACCTCGTGTTCACGTACTCCCAGCCGCCGATTCTGGGCGGGATGCTGGGCGCGCACGCTTCGAAGAGGCTGGGGGCCCCGCTCGTGTACGGCATCCAGGACTTCAACCCCGAGCAGACCATGGCCGTGAACTACGCGGGCAACGCGCTGGTCCACAAGGCGATGATGGCGCTGGACAAGCGCACCTGCAGACCTGCTATTTGAAGTCAAGAACTAAACCAAAGCTTTTAGATAGGATGTTGA
>ERZ826396.326-NODE-326-length-71928-cov-7.698927_pt1 | contig 71928 bp, 74 predicted proteins | sample MGYA00519926_ERZ826396 | MGnify/ENA primary metagenome ERZ826396 (study PRJEB31778, sample SAMEA3449230) | human gut metagenome | biome: human gut; feature: human-associated habitat; material: faeces | place: United Kingdom | collected 2010/2012 ... | reverse complement strand
ACTCCATTCATGCCAGAGCTTGCAAACTAAAGTGCGAAAAAATCTTGACACGACCCCGGAAAACGAACGCGTCCAGAAATTTAAGGCCAAGTTTGCTTTATAAAGGATAACCGCCACCTTATGGCAGCGGCTATCCTTTCAATCTTTTACTTATTTCCCTGGTCTATCTTGACAAGGGCAGATCAATCCGTCTCCCGGCTTTTGCAGTAAATGCTGGTGTGCCTCGGGGTTTCTCTGGGAGACTCCATACAGCATATTATTTCTTGAGTACCTGATGAGTCCGGTGGATGCCGGACTTGTACTTCAAGCGGTTTATGATTTCGGCGTGTCTGGAATGATTACAAAACCGACTCCTTCGGTAAGCAGGACCGTCCCGCCGCCCTTGGGGTCGTAATCCAGCATTGTTTTACGCCCAATCCACTCCGAGGGGAAGTCCCCTTTCCGGAATTCGTACAATTCCTGTGTCCACATACCCTTGTAGCACTCAGGTATGCTGTTCCATTCTGACTGTGTGATTTGTTTCAAGCTGCGCCCCCTCATGCGGTCCGGCTGGACACCAGATGCTCTGCGACTTGCTCTCTGGTCAGTTCACTGGTGCGGATGATCTCGTCGCAAAAAGCGGCAAGGCTGAATTCAAACGCGCCGCCATCCTGGTCCAGCAGCACGCCAGTAATGTGAAAGCCGCGTTTTGCCTGTTCCTGAGACAGGCGCTCCCGGAAGTTCTGGGGGAGCTCGCATGCGCCGTCTGTAATGAAGACCATATCCGCGTTTTCAAATCCATCTTCCTCCATCAAGCGCAGGGCCTCCTGGAGCGGAGTTGTGTAATCCGTACCTCCGTTCAAAAACAGCTCTGCGGCGCGGAGTACATCTTCTCGATCATATTGCTGCGGGATAAAAAGATCCGTCTTAAAATGGCCTTTGCCTGAAAAGTGGATCATGGCAAAACGGCGGTGGTCCCGCATGGCAATGTCTAAGAGAGCCAGCGCCACCGCTTTACACCACGGGGCCGCCTCCTCTGCAGAGCCCGATTCATCCAGCATACAAATAATATCTCCGCTGCCTTTGTGGATGTGCTCCCGGCGCTGGTACTGTTTGAGGCCCTTTTTCTGGAGCTTCTGCAAAAACAAAGGCGTGGTTTCCGGAAGGGCCAGGAGAACAAATTCCGAAGCCAGCGCACGGCTTAGATCCGCGCCAAGTTCCAAGGTGTACTTCTCTCCACGACCGTAAGCATAGCCGTTTTTCTGCCTTCCTTCCATCAGCTCTTTCAGACGCCCTAAGTACCTGGCGACCTTCATCAGCGTCTCGCTTTGCTGGACACGGTGCACCAACTCTGTATCAGCGGCTATGCTTTGGGGATCGCTGTTATCCGGCCCCGTGCCCCAGGACATCAATGTGAGCTGTACGTCTATGGCCGTCTGTGCGGCCGCCTCGGAAGCCTGTTTTACAAGCAGGGTAAGCTCGCCGCTGTGCTTCTGCAGGTTTTCCTGGACTATGCGGCCCACGGCCTCCACCTGATTGCTCTGGCTTTGCGCGGTGTTCGCCGCCTTGATGAGCTGCGTTTCCAATGCCGGAGTGGCGCCAGACTGCTCCATCTGCTCTATGAGCTTTTGCAGGCGCTCCATACTTTGGTCCCGTTTTTCTTCCAGATGTTCCAGCGTTTCCAATGCGTTTTTCTGCCCGCCTGCCTGCTCCATCAGGCTGTCCAGATTGTCCGCCACCTGAGAGATAAACTCTCCCGCGGCCTCATAAGCCGGGATCTGCCGCCCCTCACAGGCCGCCTTTATGGTGGGATAGGAGTCCCCGTCCATCAGCTCTTTCAGGATAGGGACATTAAAGCGCCGCGAGGGCGCGGACAGGGATTCCTCTTCACGTTTTCTCACGCGGAGCGAGTAGAAGCTCTGGTAAATGTCCCGGCTGAGCGCGGAGAAGGTGGAGAGCTTTTCCGTGCAGCTCTGCTCCAGCGCAATCAGCTCGTCATCGCCTTTGTGGAGGCCCTGATAAATCATGTCCTCCAGTTTGGTGGACTGTAATACCCGGTCTTGGCGGGCTGCTTTGTCCCGCCGCAGGGCGTTTACCGCCGCCACAATGGGAGAGGCCAATACATCGGCCAAACTGCGGAAATATTTGCGCATAGATGCGCCTCCTTCTTGACTGCGTGTAGTGCACATGAGCGCGCACCCGCTGAAATGGTCCATTTATTTGTGACGAAGCACAGCCGTTTGCCGCCGCCGGTCTTGAAGAGTACCGCCAGGCCGGACGACTCAGCGTTTTTCCTGGCCGGGAGCCAAAATCAGCTCATAGGACTGGGCCTGACCGGGGAAAAGGGCCTGTTCGTATTCGATATAGCCCCACGCTTCACGGCCAATCTCCCCGCAGAACACCCGGGCGTCAAAATTACGGATCTCCACAACCGGATTTCCCGCAGGCTTCGGGTAACTGCCTGGCATGATGGGGCGCTGCGTACTGTAATACCGCATTGTGATCGCACTTCCTTTTCTTATTTATTCCATGCGTAAAAGCTTTCCAACGGCCAGCTTGCAGATTTCTTCATGGTACCGTCTGTATTTCTCTCCGCTTTGATCCACACGGAGGTCACAGGCCACTTCAACCCCAGAAGGCAGGCGGCTCAGGCTGTATGAGCCGATAGTCTCGGCCTCCAGCCAACGAAGCAGCTCATGGCCGCTCATGGCCTCAAAATAGCCCAGGCTGTCCTCCACAGGGAAGGCGCTGTAAATATTGATCCCTGTATAAGCCTCCGCAGCCCGGAACAGATGGAAGCCGTCCGGATCCAGTTCGGGCGACAAAAGTGTGTAAACGGCCTCGTAGTCAGCCGATGCCAGCACGGCCAGCGCCCTGCGCAAAGCCACCAGCTCTACATCTGCCGAATGAAGCTCCGCTTCCCGCTGCTGTAAGTGGATTGCCTGCCTGCGGTTTTCTTCCTGCTCTGCGCTGAGGCGGCGCTGAAGTTCCTCTGCCTCCGCCCACGCAGCTTCCGCCTCATCCTGAAGCGAAAGCGCCTTCGGCGGCCTGTTTCGGCGCAGGCGGCGGGCGCGAAATGGCCGCCGGATCAATTTAAGCAGTCTCATATGGAAGTTCACCGGCGCCTTTCAAGAAGCCGTGTTGGCCGCGCCAATCGCTTTCAGCGCCTGGCCAAACGCGCTCTCCAGCCAATGGGGGCTTTGCCCCTGCGGAGAGGATTTCGTTCGCGTTTTGATTCATCATTAACGCTCCTTTGCCCATTTTATTTTTCATCCAAGCTGGCCTTTCGAGGTGGACTGGCGTCCCCTAGATTGCCGGAATTTACCCGTTCCACGCAGTTCAGGCATGACCGGCAGGCTGTTGGAGGAACACGGGAACGCCGGAAATGGTATAACTCAGGTACAGGCTTTCCACCCCTGCGTCCTTTGCCTCGTAGGAAAAACGATAGCCGTCGATCAGGCGCTCCACATGGGAGAGCACGACCGGGATCTCATAGGTGTCCAGATCCTCCCGCATTTTACGCAGCACAAGGCCCATATCGTTGGAAAGGGCCAGTGTCTGGGCGTTGCAGCCGCAGTCGCTGTCGTAGAAGCAGGTGAGGGAAAGAAGCCTGCCGTCCTCCGCCGGCATGCGCTCCGGAAGCGGCTCCAGCATGCTGGGCGCCAGGATCACACAGTCCAGTCCCAGGTCCTCCAGCTGCTTTGGGTATCTAAACCGTGCAGAAAACCGCTCCTGGATGTCCTCGACCATCGCCCTAGATTCAGGCGGCTGAAAGGCGCAGCAGATGTCGGGGGCGCCCTGTTCCGCACACTGGTCCGGCCCGGTGCGGATCTCCGTTACCGTGCCGAAAAGGCCCTCATAGTCGCAGGCGTGATTGGCGAATACCTCTCCGCCGACGGTAAAGACTTTGCCGCTGTCAAGCACTGTATCGCCTTTTTTCTGGTATAACATGGCTCATATCTCCTCGTACATGGAATGTGGATCAGAACGGGCGGGGAATTGCTCCCCGCCCGAACATAGCTTAAAAACCTCCTGGGTATTCGTCCGGCCCAGCGCCAGGTACAGGGCCTTCATAAGCCCCATAACCATCAGCCGGGGGGAATTGCCCCTGCTGGTTTGCCGGAGGATAACCGCCATAGGCTGGGCACCCACCATAGCTGCCATCCTGTGCCGGATATCCGCCGTAGTCCCCACCGGCGGCGGGGTATCCCGTCTGGCCGTTCTGGCTGTTCTGGTTTGGCCGGCTGTCTCCGAAGTAGACATTGTCGGCAACCACCTCTGTGGCAAATCGCTTATTGCCGTCTTTGTCCTCCCATGGACGGATCTGGAGCCGCCCGTCAACCGCGATCATGCGCCCCTTATTGAAGTAGTTGGCCACAAACTCAGCCGTAGAGCGCCACGCCACAATGTCAATAAAATCCGTTTCCTTCTGATCCCCCTTTTTATAGTCGCGATCCACCGCAATGCGGAAGGAGCAGACGGAGAGATTGCTGGCTGTGCTTCGCAGCTCGGGATCTGCGACCAGTCGGCCCATGAGTGTGACTCTGTTTAACATATCCGATACCTCCAAAAAATCATATTGGGGTTTTGCCTGTGCGACATCGAAAATGCCGATCGGCTTACCAGCCGGCGTCTTCCTGATTTGCGAGGCTGCGCAGCATAGTGCGTACCTGCATCAGCGCAAATCCAAGCAAATTAAGGCCCCTCCAGTTTCCCGGATCTTGAATGCCGGGCTGGCCTTTTGACATGCCGATCCCCCATATCCTGTCATAGAGACTGGCCTCCGCCAAAACACGGTCGCCAGTCTGCAAAAGGAAGGACTTCAAAGGGGGATTTTGCAAAAACTTTTGAAAATTTCCGCACAGTACGATCTGTTCACGGACCTGGCGCCAGCTCTCCTCCTGAAAGCCTGATACCATGCGTCCCAAGGCTTTGCAATCCCTGGGGGTGCAGGCGCCCAGGATTCTGGCGTGGGTGCGGTAATCCCCAAAATACGCGGCCTTCTGAGCCATCATGTACTGCTCCATAGACTGGTACAAGATCCCCTCTGCTTCAAAAATGCAGGGATACCATTGACTCAGGCAGCTTTCGGTTGTGCTCCCATCAGAAGGGAGCTGATGTCCATAAAAGAAGAGAAAATCCACGGTTTCTCCGCCCTGATGCATCCGGCGGAGCGAATCTGCGGTGTAAAACATAAACGATTCCTCCTGGCGCCCCGGGTTTGCCCGGGGCGCATATACCGTTTTTCTCCGAGCGCGATATATGCTCCCCGCACTTTCGTCCGCTCAAAGTCCGCACTCAGCTCTGGACAGGCTGCTGCGGCCCGTCCAGAATGGATGTCTGCGGAACGGCGGGCTCCTCCTTCATCTGATCCAGATGCTTTATAATGGCCTCATGGTCAAATGACCGGATGATGTCCGCATCTTTGCAGAAACAAAGGAAATGACGGATCATACGATATGCCGCATGGTATTCGCTCTCGTTCACCGGCTGATACTGGCGTAAGGCATCCAGACAGTCGAGCAAATCACGGCATGTGTTTTCAAAGCGGCAATCACCCATATTCGACATAGCAAATTCTCCTCAAGCCGCACGGGGGGCATCCCCAATATAGACTTCCAGGATGCTTCTTTTGGCGCCCTCCATTTCCAGAGCGACCACTTTATAGGGGATACCGCAGATGGCGGAGATTTCCCGGTCAGAGTAGCCAATGTCGCGGAGCTCCGCGATCCTTTGCTGCAGCGGGGTGAGTGTGCTGGTGTACTCCTCGAACTGGATCACATTATCCACACTCTCCGCGACGCTGTCCCGCAGGTCGTCCGCATCTTCATCGTCATTCAGAAGCTGCACAATGCGCCCGCACCGCTTGCCGCGAAGCCAGTATTCACGTGAATGATGCACGTCACAGCTCATGGCGCGAAACGCGATCGTTGAAAACTGGTATGCTCTCAGTTCCGGGCGGGCCAAATACTTCCGTACGGCGCGCAGATAGCCAAAGACCGCTATATCATAGAATTCATCAAAATCAAGCCTGGCCTTTTTCAAGTAAGAGAGGAGCAGGTGATGGTGTTCCGCGGCGAAGGCGGATTCTTCAGCAGTCAGCGGCGTATTATAATTCAACATGGTAAAAACTCCTTTGTCCATTTTTTGATCTGCCGGGGTATGCGGACCGGCAAGGGCCGGCCCGCATGCTCCGATTTTTTGGGGGGAGGGCTTGGGCGGATGTCCAGCCCAAACACATTCCCATGCCCTCTGTTTTGTTCCGCTGGGGATCAGCTTGCTTTCAGAAGATAAAGTTCCTTCAGAGGCACGTAGGAGAACACTCCGGATACTCCGTCCTCTGAAAAAGCCTTCTTGTTAAAGGCTTCCAGATCCTCCATACAGGCGTCTACTTTCTGTCTCCCAATGTCATCCTGAATTTCTGCCCTCATCGCAGACAGCTTTTCGTACAGCATAAGGTACTCTTCCCTCAGCTTTCCGATGCGGCGGGCTGGCGCTGCTGCGCCGGAGTCGTCTTCAAACTCCTGGTAGCTCTCCTGCGCTGCGGCAAGGATACCGTCCAGCCGGTTTTTGAACGGGTCGCTGCACATCTGCACCAGGGCAGATTGGATGATGGCACGCTCCTCCGGCGCGGTCCAGAGGTAGTGGCGAAGGATGATCAGATCAGCCGGGGCCACGGTATCCCGGCCCTCCAGCCACGCTTTCGCTTGCGCAACAGGAGCGTAGTTGAAATATTTTCGATCTGAGATATGTATCCCCTTTTCACGCAAAGCGCAGAGCACATCGTCCATCAGCTCATTTACGCTGTCCGGGATATGGACCTGGCGTACATCGTCCTGCATAGCTTCCAATTCTTCCAAGGTGATAGGAGCCGCAGGGGCCTGCGCCAGATGGGGGGCCGCCTGTTTCTGCTTTAGTATCTTCAGGCGTGCGGCCCGGTCTTCCACATATTCCGTGACCACCTTCAGCTCAAAACGGTCATAGAGCGGCTTGAGTATCTTCTCCTCCGGATTCGTAAAGTTGGGGATCTCATTGGAAGCCGAGAAGAAGGAAATGGTTGGAATGTGGATGGTTTTGCCCTCGTTGGTATAACGCCGTTCATTCAGGGCGGTCAAAAGGGCGTTGAGGATGCCATCGGACGATTTAAAAATTTCGTCGAGAAAAACGATGTGACTGTCCGGGAGCTTGCCTTTCGTAATGATGCGCGGCTCCCCGCCATGCAGTTCGGAGAGCGCTTTCCGGTACCGTTCCAGCTCTGTGGTCGCCAGTTCCAGCTGCTGTCCGAACGACGCATCGCCGCGGCGGTAGTTCAGCACCAGGGTCTCCAAATCGCGGCGCATCTCCTGGTAAAGAGCATCCTCCTCCAGGATCTCCTCCGGCACTCCGCCGGGGATCAAGCTGGAGAGGTCCAGGCGCCCAAACAGAGCCTCCTCATCGGCCTGTTTGGACATCAGGCGCTCAAACTGCCTAGCCCCGGTGAGCCCATCGCGGAACAAGTTGATGACAGCGCTTTTGGCTTGCCCGGTGTCGCCCAGGACAAAGACATTTTTTCGTGTCAGCAGCGCAATGGCAATCACCTCGATCAGCTCATCGCGTTCTGCCACCTGCGTCTGGACCTCCCGCATGCGGGCACACATTTTGCCTCTCAGTGCTTGATCCATCGTGTCATTCCTCCGTTCAGATTTTATCGAAGCCAGACCCGGAGCCTGCCGGGGGTAGCCGACAGCATAGCGTCCGAAATCGGGACTCCCGCGTTAAGTAGGGCTCGAAGGCCGGCATCTTCCATGATGAAGCTGCCGGAACGGTAAGAGGCCGGGTGGTGTGAGGGCCTTGCCCACTCCGGCATTTGTGTGTCGATATACGTCTGGGCATCTTCATAGGTGCGGAATTTCCTGGCATGGGCGGCGGTGTCGTAGCCAACCGCGTCCGGAACGCCGCACTTTTCTCCGTGCTCCGCATAGTAGCACATTCCGCCCGACATATGATTGCATTGAATCAGGTAAAGATCATGCTCCATCGGCGGCCCTCCTGCAAAGCGTAAGGATCTTCCCAGCGGGAAGGCGTTTGAATCCTTCCTGCCGGCTCACAGGGAGTGCTGCGCACAGCTGGCATACCAGATTGGCTGTGACAGCATCTAAAAAGCCCCACTCTCCGGACGGGCCTGTGTAGGGCGGCTTCAAATCATACTGCCCTGTTGCTCCGCGCCTTGGGCGGATCAGCTGCAGGCCATCCCTGCGTACAGTTTCACAGCACTCAAAAAAGGTCATGGTAAAAACCCCATTTCTTCCCGTATTTGAGAAAATGCGTTTTCTCTATTTGGGCTTTGGCTTCCGGAGTACCTTCCATCCTGGAACAAATACTGATGCAGGGTCTCACGCCCCTCAAAGAAAGGAGAGCCCCCGTCCCGCACAAGTGTGGCCAGCCGGAAGGCAAGACTTGGATAATCATGGGACACAACCCGAAAAAAGTTCTTCGGCAGCGGCTCCGGCACAAAAAAGCGGTATTGTCTTCGCCCAAGCGCCCGTCTGGCCTGCATATCCAGCAGGTCATCGCTGGATTCCCAGTACTCTTTGCACCACAGGCGTCCCGCGGCATCAAAGCCGCGGCGCTGAACAGCCTCCGGAACTGGAAACAGCGCATGGAATGAATAATGGGCGGTATGGGAACTGGGCCGGTCAGACCATTGCGGGCCATATCCGCTGCGAAAGATTTTGTCAAATGTATTTAGGGATACGGTTTCTCCTGTGACGAGGAGCAGACATTCTTCATAGGTGTCACCCATTGCGGACCTCCTTGATGTTCCGATGGGCGCATGACGCACTATGGCGTATGCAGCACCCATCTTACTTTATCGCCGGAGGGATACCGTCTGGTACTGCGCGGGCGCGAGGGGGCGTTCCAGCCTCCGGATGGGCTGTGAACGACCCCGTCCACCTGGAATCCGACCGCCCGCAGGCTACTTCCGCTCTCCTCCGGCAGGGTATAGGTCAGAAAGCGGGTGTAGCCCATCTCCCGGCCGATCCGGATCGTGCGGGCATAGAGGTTGCTGCACACGTCCGCATAGCGTGGGTCGGCGCAGCAGCGGTTGATCTCCAGCGTCACGCCATCCATCTGACAGCGGGCCTTGGGTATGCTGGCAATCGCCACGCCCACCGGCTCCACCTCTCCCGGCGCCCGGAGGCAGAGAGAGAATTTGTGGAACTTCGGTCCGGCGTTGTGGCGGTGGTGGGCTTCCACATAGGCGCTGGCCTCCTGAAGTGTGATGGGGCACGCCTCCAGCCTGATTGTCAGGCTGGAGGTGATCCCATCCACATGGTATAGCCGGCCGTAGCCGTCCTCCGTTTCCGCAAGCGCATAGTCGCCATACTTGCTGCGTACGGAAAGCGTCTGCTTCCGCCGCTTGTCCTTGAGACGCATGGGCGCCGCAGGGGCTGTGAACAGCACAGCTTCCAGCGGCGCCGAAAACTCCGGCATGGCCCGCAGCACGGGATTTGCCGCCGCCGTCTCCGGACTCGAACAGTGAAAGGCCCGAAGATGGTAGGGCATTCTCCAGTTGAATGCGTCCATCACGCAGTCAAAGGCCGCCTCGCTCAGCAGTCCGGGACACCGGCAGCTCTGCGGGCCCAAATGGACGATGAACGTATGAAGTCCCGCCCATGGCGTTGTGTGTGGCTCAGTGTACATTTCCTTGACCTTCCTATCCCTCCGTCATAGTTCCAGGTGAAGGCTGAATGTTCGTACCTTGCTGACATCCTCCCGGTGCTCAAACCGGGAGCGCCGGTGCCGGCGGGCCAGCTCGTTATAGGCGTCCAGCAGATCAAAATGGCTCTGCTCCGCATGTGCATCCGGCCCGGGACTCTCCGTTTCATAGATATAGTGGGAGACCCTGACCTCCACCGATTCTTCCAGCAGCTCCGCCGCTTTACGATAGCGCGCATCGCGAGTGATCAGCTCCCAGATGTCATATTCGTCCGGATGCCCGCTTTCCCAGTAGGTCAGGACTTCTCCGCCGGGGGCGGCAACGAGGACCGTGGAAAAGGACAGCTTCATACTGCCGCCTCCTTCCGGGACAGCAGCTCCTCCAAATATTCAGCCATCTGACGCTGATTTTGGAAGACCCGCCTGGTATGGCTCTCATGATAAGCCCGGCTGTCGATGGGCAGCGCGGAGTTTGCGGTTGTCACCGACAGAGTGCCGAATTCATGCGTGACCCACATCCTCAGATGAAGCCTGGGGACTTCGGCCACAAGCCAGAGCGGACGCTGGCTGGCAATCCAATTGTCGGAACTATTGGCGCGCCAGCCGCTTTGATCAAGGTCGATTCTGGCGCCGCCAGTTTGCAGCGCGTCATAGATTTTTTGGTACTTCATACAGCCACCTCAAATATTTTTGGAATCCAGATCCCGCAGAAGGTTTTCCTGTGCGATCCGTCTGGCTTCCCGGTGCATTCGGGATACTTTTTCGTCATACGCTGCGACGTTTTCTCCATACGCGTCCCAGATGGCCCGGGCGGCCAGCTCCAGCATCTCAACGACACGGTCTTTGTAGGGGCCGGCCTTTTGGACAGACTGCGCCCGCAGCTCCCAAAGCTCCATCAGGCGGTCATATTCTGTTTCCGTAATCATTTCATAGCCGTAGGCATTCTGAATATCCACCTGGGAGTCATACTCCTCCAGGGGGCGGAATATATCTTCTGAGTTGGCTTTGGCCTTGCTGCGGGTACGCAGTTTGGCTTTCCGGTAGCGCGAAACAGCATCCTGAATGCTGTCCTGTGCCGTCTGAATATCCTTTTTCAGCGCTTCAATCGCTCTGCGCTCGACCTTGGCTTCCGGCGTCTCGTTTCGTGCCCAAAGGTCAAGGATTTCATCCGCGGTTGTCAGGCTCATGCTGTCCCTTCTTTCTGTCCGCCGCAAGCCTGCATTCTGCGAAGCTCGGCCTCTAATTCGCGCTTTGGTGTATAACGGTGCAGGTTTTCGTTGACATACCTTGTCGTGTGATACATCAGTATGCCGCACAACTGCCCCATCAGGCGGCCGGCATCATTGTCCTGACGCAGTGTTTTGAAGGTGCCGATCGTGCAGCGGTTGGTACCAGAATCATCAAAGTTGCCTTCAATGGCTAGGTCAACAAAAATACCCTCGCATCCGTAGCTGATATTAGCGATTGCGGAAAACTGATAGTTGGTCAGATAGCTGTCCAGATCCGAAGACAGCGGCTCCTGCGCGTTTGGAAGGTAGTAGTCCAAAATGGGCTCAATTTCCCGCAGGTCGCCGCAGGCTCTGGCCCGTTCCAGCACAGCGCGCAGCAGTGTGCTTTTTCGATCCCGCCGCGGGGCGGTATAGGGCTCCTCGGCGTGGCACCGGCTGATCCAATCCTCAACCACGCCCTGGTCTTCCGCATGGAACAGCTTGAGGAACTGAGCGTTCTTCGCGCCAAGGGTGAGGTCGTCCTGTTCCATGTACCAATAGGCACGCATTGATAGAGACGTGCGGTACGCACCGCCGTCGAAACGTTGATCAAACGGACGGCAGGACTCCATCTGGTGGTAGATCTGCTCCAAAAGGGCATCCACGGTAAGCTCGCCTGGGATATTAAACTTTTTCCCGAGTTGTCCGCCGCAGTGCAGGCACACGCCGGTCAGATAGAGGGCCCTGGCCACTTCCGGCTGATCCAGACAGGTATATTCCAGATTCCAGCCCGCGGGGATAAAGTTTTCCTCATAGTGCTCTTTACTTTTTTGTGTGTCTCTTGTCCGTGCGCCAACGCAGGCGCAGATTTTTTTCTCATTCATGTTCATGCTCCTTCAGCAGTCCGTCTTTCCGCAAAAGAGCTTCAACCGCCCGAGGTGATTTGAATTTTTCCAGGTTGTAGTTTCTCACCCAGTTTTGTGGAACGGGCGTATTGAAATCCAGGCTGCGGAAACAGGTCTTTTCAAATACCTTGATTTTGCGGCCATTCGTAAAAATGGCGATTTTGCAGGGGGTGTCATACATTCCGGGGATAACCGCGTTCAGGATCTTATCAAGCCTCATACGCGGCTGGCCCCCTGAATCACTGTGCTGTCTGCTCATTGGCTGGTCTTACGCTCCATGCCGAACGCCTTCGCCGGGAAAACGGTCGCTTGATTATAGACATAGAAAAAATAGGGGGCTAATCCGTTGTCGATCTCAATGAGCTCCCCGTTCTGTACCGGGACGCCGTTCAGGATCTCATCCACCGTCTGCTCCTGGGCCGCGGTATAGAATTGCTCCGCGGTCAAGCCAAGGGAGATCTCCTGCCTCACCTGGTAGCGGTGGCTCATGGGGAAATACCAGCCCACCTTTGCCGGATCTATGGACAGCCACTCGTCGAAAGCCAGCCTCTCCTGAAGCGCATCCCGGAAGCCGTAAATCCGGCATACAGGTGAAGTCAAGCGGAGCGGGCACCATACCGGCGGTTTGAGCTTGGAATCCTTTTTCAAAAAGCGCTTGCCCTTTTTCCCTTTTTTCATGCAATAGTGCGTCTCGTTGAGCAATGAGCCAACGGTCTTGAAGTGCGGGCAGCTATAACGGCAGCTTGGCTCAGGGAATGAAATCTTTTTTGACATTCAGCTACACTCCTTTTCTGATTTGCGGCGCGCTACTGCGCATCCTGGGTTTCAGTCCGCTCCAGCCAGCCCTGCGCCAGCTCCTGATCCTCCTTGTGGAACAGGCTCAAGAATACCGTGCGGAAGTCCCGCTCATCTTCTGCAGAGCGAAAACCTTCTACCATCCACAGATGGAGGCACCAGTGGTAGATAGCGGCCAGCAGGCGTTCCGGCGCTTCATGCTCCGGAAGTTCCACTCCATAGCAAAGGCGCTGTCCGCATTGGCGGCAGATACCAGTCATGCACAGCCGCCGCCCTTTTTCCGGCTCCAGGCTGTGATAGGCAAGCTCAAAGTGATCAAGCTGCAAATTCTGACGCATATGCCTCAGAAGCTGGTCGGTAGTCATATTCTTTGAGCAGATGCACAAAGGGCGGGAGGAATTGCAAGATTCCTGCATATGATTGCTCCTTTCTGCGGCGGAGCTTACGCCGCTTTCCTCTTCTTTGGCTGTGTCAGACACAAGCGGATGACCCGTTCACACTCATCCATCTCCATCAGTCCGATGTGTGCGTCCTGTTCCGGAATATTCAGGCTGCGCGCCAGCCAGCGGTAAGCCGCGCTCCGGCTCCACCCCTGCTTTTTCCAGAACTGATCGAAAATGCGGTGTGTCTCCTGACGCTTCAGGCGGAGAACGGTGTTGGCCACCTTTCCCATCGGTCGGCCATCCGGATAGCACCCGACATAGGCGTTGCAGTTGACGCATAAGTAGATCGGCTCACGCCCCTTGGGATAGAGGGCGCGGGTCGTGGACTTGATGATCTTCCCACCGCAATAGCGGCAGATGCTTGGAATTTCCATGGAAGATGCTTCCCTCCATTCTCACGCAGCCTTTCCACCTGCGGCTTGCTTTGGCGCACGCATCGGGGACTGAAGGTAGCGTGTCTCGCCTGGACGGATCACAAGCAGGCCGTTTTGATCAAATTCCAATGTGATCCGTCCGCGCAGCTGCTTGAGATACCGCATTAGCTGTTTGAAATCGTAATAAAAGGGATAGGGCGACGGGCTCAGGATCAGGGCCTTGACGGGCACGCTGGCCCTCCCGTCGGAGGTTTCCGCACTGACAACCATTTCGTGCTCTCCGAACATGATCTCTCCGCGGCCGGAGGAATCCTTATCAGCAGACGCCAGGGATGTAACCGCGTCTACTGCGGCGTATAGTTCAGCAGCTTCTATCGAGGCGCTGTACGCGCCCTGAATACGGTCCAGAAGCCCATCTGTGTCCGGGTAGCTGCCGTCAATCAGGTGCGTACAGAACATCGTTGTGCCATTCCAGAAGGCCAGGCCCTCGCGGGTCAGGCCCATTTGGTAAACATCGCTGTCCAGGGAGATGGCTGCCAAAATGGACAGGGAGCGGGCTGGGACTAAAATGCAGGTTTCCGAGGCCGCGACACAATTTTTATCCCCGGCTGCCTCCGCAATGCAAAAGCCGTTGCTGCTCGTGGCCTTCAGGCCGTATGGCCCTACTTTCAAACGCACAGTCTTAAGAATATTTTGTTGGTCGCCGGCCGCGGCCGCGAACAAGGTCTGGCGGGCCAGGGAGCATATCCCGCTGACCGGGATGGTGTCTTCCAGAAAGGGGACCTCCGGAAGCGGGTACTTAGCGGCGTCTAAGATGTTGAGCCTGTACTCCGCATAGCCGGAGCCGATGTGGATGATACCAGGGCCTACCGTAGAAAAGGAAACCTGATCTCCCGGAAGCCGCTTCAGAATGTCCGGCAGCAGATCTGCCGGAATGACAGCGCTTCCGCTCTCCTCCACCGCAGCGGGCATGGAGGCACGGATGGAAACCTCCTGATTGGTTGCCGTCATGGTCAGCATAGCCAGCCGTGCGTCTGCTTCCATGTGGATACCTTTCAGTTCCGGGATAGTCGTGATCCTAGGCACCGCTTTGGATGCTTGAGCGGCCAGGACCAGCGCCGAATCACGGTTTGCATGTACGCGCATGATGTTTACCTTCCTTTCTATGCAATTTGGAATAGGAGAAGCTGATCTTCATCGACTTCCCCTTTTTTCCGCTTGTGCTCAGCTTTCGCCGTCTCAAAAAAGACGGGGGAATCCTGCGGAAGAACTGCGGCCTGTGGAACCGTCCTCTCCTCCGTACCAAAGGTGAACTCCAATATGGATGGAGAACTGCGCCCCAACACAGCGCTGTCCGTTTTCCGCACCTCGTCTGAAAAAATGGACCATGCTGCCTCCTGAGGTTTCAGCATAGCCATCCGCTTGAACGTAGCCGCAAGGTCTTCCACGCTGTCTTTAATGCCCATCATCAGCTCACGGGCCATCAGAGTCGTCATGTCCTCGCATTCTGACATGGCGGACAGGCCCTCTTCGCTGAAGGAGCCTTCGATCATGCCGGCAGCGGCCAGCTTGGAGGCCATCAGCTTGATTGCCTTATGCTGCATCGTGCCTGCATGATAGAGCATATAAACCTCTACCCGGGGTGCAGACTGGTTGATCCGCCAGCTGCGCAGGCTGGCTTGACGCAGCGTAAAAAGTTTGTAGCCCGTATCATAGAAAATCAGCGTTGTGAAAGCATTCAGGTCCAAGCCAGTTTCCACAAGGGAGGGATTTCCGATCAGCACCTGAAGGCCGTGGTCAAGGTAATCCTGCACCCAGTCCTCCCGAGCCTCCGGTTTCACTTTTGCCTCCAGGATCGCGGCGTTCCAGCCGCGCTCTGTCACAAGCTTCAGGAGCCGCTTTGGAGTATCCAGACGGGTCCAGTTTGTATAAATGAGCACCTTCCCGCCGGCCGCGATTTTTTCCTCCGCGATTTTCAGCACCATTTGATCCTTCGGCATGATGGCGCCAGGCGGCATCGTGTCCTTGGGTTTGACAATATCGTAGCCATCGAAAGGGTGCTTGATTGCGGGCTGGCCATAGGGTTGGTCTGGATGAGCGGTCAGAAGATTCATATATGAGGACAGGATTTTTTTACATGCCTTCTTATCGCTTTTCATCACATGCTTCAGCGTATCTTCAAGCCGCTTGTATTCCTTCCGCACTTCCGGCGCCATCTCAATCGGCACTGGGATCTCCTCATACTCAGGCAGGACCTTTCCCATGTCTGTCAGATTCAAAAATGCGGTACAGTCCAGCAGAAAGCGTGTATAGACCAGCGGCGAAACACCCGGCTTCAGACGGCTGCCCTTTTTACTCCGTACAGTACGCCGGTTTGAGTTGTAGGCGCCTTCCCGCTCTTCGTAAATATTCTGTATCACACCGTATTCTGTGTCGAATTTTCTGCTGTCCCTATAGGGTTTTCCATCCTGGCACATGCGGCGCGGGGCAATCCGGTAGAGGAGATAGAACAGTCCGGAGCTATACCCGTTGACAAGGGTGGCGGTCATACCGACCACCTTCTTTGCCGCGCTCAAGAGCTCCTGCATAGCGTCCCCTTGTCCGGAATTGTTGTTATACTGGTGCAGTTCATCTGCGATCAGTGCAAAAATTTTTCCTTTGTAGGCGCGCTTGATGTAGCTGCTGAGCGGGAACGTCCGATAGGCTCCCCGGATCGGGAACGGTATGTCAGGACAGTTTGCCAGCTTAGTCATCCGATCCCGTATGGCTTCGTTCGGAATATCCTCCCGGTATTCGTTCAGGAGCGGGCGGAACACAAATCCATAGCTCCCGAGCTTTGCCCACTGTGTCTGTTGATTCCACAGCGTTGGATTGAGAGCAGTCCACAGGGAACTTCCGCAGATCTTGCACTTGTGGTTTTCCCGATTCTCACTTCTGAAAAAGCGGGGGCCTGCCGGCACACAGTAGGAGACTCCGTCTTTGCTGACATTCTCCATGATGACCGCTCCGCAATCCGGACAACAAAACACATGCCGAAAAGCGCTAAATCCTGCTGCGGGCATTTCCTCATTGGCGTGAGGCCGGGCAATGTTCAGCCCCTCACGATTCCATTTTCGGAAAATCACAGCGGGAGCCCGCATATAGCCGTCTCTGGCCTTTTCCTTAGAGATGATGGCAAAGCAGTTCCGGCTCCCCTGCTCGTACAGCTTGTAAAGAAGATCAAACTCACTGATACTCCTGACAACTGCGGCAAAGGTGTTTGGGATGCTTTCTTCGATTTCCCGCACCCACTTTTTTGTGACGTGGGCAGGGCAGAGGACAATGCTGAAGGTTTTTGAGTGGCCCGCGCTTATCTGATGGGACTGTAACCCGGCGGCCGCAACTGCAACGCTTCCGATCTTGGTCTTTCCGGTCCCGCATCCGGCTACGATCAGGGCGACCTTACTTTGGCCGAGCTTACGTTTGATCGATTCAGCGACTGCGAGCTGGGCGTCATAAAGGGAATATCCGGCGTGAGCCCGGATATACTCATTGATGTCTAATACTTCTTCAGAGAGCGGTTCAGTGGCCGGATCGAACAGGGGAACAAACAGCTTCTTGATCCGCTCTGCCACGGCAACACCAAAGGTGTTCAGATAGTCTGTTACGGAGTGAACTCCATCCAGCAGAGAGGGCCCCGGGGCTGCGCCCGGAATTTTGATCTTCCCCTGCTTCAGGCCGTCCTCCATGACCTTGACCAGATTTTGATCCTTCGCTTCACAGCAGAGCTTCCATGCCTCCAACTCCTGATACAAAGAGCGCACCCTGAGAGGGCGGAGGATTCTGCGCCGCTTTAGTTCCGCGAGAACATAGTCCTGATATTCCGGGATCATGGGCACATAGGATTTCTGGTCAATGGCCTGGAACAATTCATCCTCATTTCCAGGGTGGCAGAAAATATAGCAGATGTGCGCTGGAATGTCCTGCTGAGGCACATCATCATCAAACAGGTCGTCTTTCTGCGCGTGCTTCCTGCTTTTCTCGTCCTGGCTTTTTGAACTTTCCTGGATCTCATCTTCCGCAATCAATGTGGCTTCCGCGTACAATCCCTCATGGCTCACCTCCCGGTGGTATTGCTTGGAAAGCGATTTCAGCGTGAGGAGGCTACCGTCAACATCCTCGATTTCGATGGTAGCTCCGCCATAGATGGCGTCCGTAAGCCCCCGCACGACTTCGGCATAGCCGCCGAATCGCAGTCCGGCTAATGTCGGGGAAGGATCTTCGCTCCAGATCACGGCATCTGCGTATGCGTTCAGCCGTATCCCTTTTTTGAGATCCTGATAGGTAACTTTCATGAGCCTTTTGGCTTCCATTCATGGACGTACTCCTTTCGTTTTTTGCACAAAAAAAGCCGCAGTCCCCTATGAAGTGGGTAACTGCGGTTTTTGTGTCGATGTTAGGTATTTAGGATGTGGACAAGTCTCCACAGGCCCCAAGGGACCCATGGGAGCAATCTCCGACCTGGCGAAATCTGGCCTAAATACAAATAGAGCATACCATATCAGAATCTGTTTGGACAGTTGCGGTTTTCTCCATGATGAGCGCTGCCTGTACGTTGAACTTATAAACAATGTCTTTTGTCTGGCGAGAGCGGGAGGGGAAAGAGACGGGGCCCAACAGCGATCGAGCCAGCCGTTGTCTCTGCAAGTGCTTCCGATTTTGTGTTTCTGGATGGGTCAGTTCATCTCCTGACGATCAATTAAAAGGTATCCGCGTCTCTTTACAGATTTCAGAATATACCGGCTCGTCTCTGAATCCAGACATAATTTCTTTCTGAGGTTTCGCATATAATTACTGGATTCTGTTAAGGTCGCCGGCTTTCCGTTTCTCTCTTTGGTGATGATTTGAATGATCTCCGAATGCGATACGAGCTGTCCTTCATAGGCCGCCAACAGATGAAGCAAATGAAATTGTGCCCGGGTAAGCGTGTATTGTATTCCATCCATAATGACCTTTCTCCGCGCTGGATAAAATCTGATTCCGAAAGCCTCCGTGACAGGCTCAAACCCATGGGTCATTAAGAGATTTCCTGTGCTGCCGGCGTGTTCTATAATGGACTGTATATTTTCCAGCATGTTTTTTTCTTCTTCCTGGCCTTCCGATACAAATGCGAATACCTTCATAAACACTTCCTCCGTATATTATTTTCAGGCAGGCATCAATACAATCAATTATACTAATTTATATTTCGTTAAGCAATCATTTTTCTGTTGATTTTTGACGGAAAATGCTGCCTTTCAACTTTCCTTTGGACTCCATAGCAGCCTGGTTTTTATCATCTTTAACCGACTATGCCCGTTGCTTGGTAGATTGTTCGCTTTTATAGCGCACATATAATTATAGGTGATTAAAGCTAAAAACTATGTAATACAAAACATAGAATTATATGTATGCTATTTTATCAAAGGGTGTTGCAATGAAAAGTGTGATGGAATTGCTGTATGAGCTTCGTGTTGATCATGATCTGACCCAAGCAGAAGTAGGTGCGGTGCTGGGGATCTCCCAACAACACTACTCCAAATATGAAACGGGTGAATATGAGCTTCCACTCCGCCATTTTGTTTCACTGGCAAATTATTATCAGGTTTCCGCCGACTATCTGATCGGACGCCATCACAATCTGGAGCTGAAAGAGGAAGACATGGTTTACCTGACCGCGCAATACAGCTGCGGAAATCTGCTCCGTGATGTGATGGGCCTCAGTGCGAAAGGCCGGCAGGCTGTTTTGGAATATGTACATTTGTTGCAATTAAAGGAACAGAGCAAAATGCGGATTGAACTGGTTGCCCGCATGAAAAAAGCGCAGAATTGGAGCATGAATAGTCCGTCCGGATGGGCGGGCTTTTCTTGTGCATACATAGAAATTTTGGTGACTGGAACACTTTCCCGTTGGAAAATTGTCGAGAAATATCTAAAGAGGATATTTTACATCTATTCTAGTCAACATTATATCAGGTTTCATTGTAAAATCAATAAACTGGATAAAAAACATCTGTAGTAGATAGGTGTAGGTGAGTATATAAAGTGGGAAAGAATTTGTTTCTGATCCGAGGCAATATATGCGCGGAGCGCGTCCGGCTGGGCCGGGCGTTGCAGAAGCCTCCGATGACGCAGGACGACCTCGCACGTAAAATACAGCTATTGGGGATGGAGATGACCCCTTTAATTATCTCCCGAATTGAGAAAAACCAGAGGCATGTCTGTGACGCGGAGCTGCGCACCCTTGCAAGGGCCCTTTCTGTATCTATGGATTGGCTGTGTGGGGATACAGATGCGCTATAAACACAGGTACAGCAAAAGAAAAATGGGCGTAACGCTGGAGCGCTGCGCCCTCGTGATAAAACCACAATCTTTATCCGTATATGAGAACTTTAGGCGCCTTCTTTAGGGCCCTGTCTCGGTGCCAATCTATCGTATTGGATGATAGTGTCTCCGGTCTGTAGATTGAGTTTTTCTTTTTTCAGCAAGATATAACGCGGCTGACCCTCGGCATAGTCCTTTTCCGATTTTGGGAAAAAGGTACGGCATACCTGCGTGTCCTCGCCCATACGCCGTGCCAGAAATAAGTATACCGGTGTACCCTCGAAACTGTTTTGCAGCAGGTAGTCCGCCTGAATCGCTGAAAAAGCATGTACCTTGGAATTATAGCGGAAAACAATCTCGTTGCTATCCAGAAATTCTTCCAGATGGGCCAGCGGCTTCAGGCGCGGCTCCATCTGTTTGAAAAAAACACTCCGCTGGGCATGGGAAAGTGTAAGATTTCCAGATAGGATTTCCTGCATGATATTTGCTCTTTTCCCGGTTAGAAAACGGACATTATCTGTCAGCTTATGCAGGCCGGCCAGGTGATGAAAATCTGATGGATCAAATGAGATTGTAAAATCTATGGTCCGTCCCTTCCTGCCCGCAACAATATGATATTGGTAGGTAAGCAGTTGATGGAAACCAACCGCACATGTTTGAAGTAAATCCATCCTGAATCCTCTTTCATGTAGCAGAAAACCCCGCCGTAAGGCGGGGCTTTCTGGTGCATTTTCTTTCGGCTACTCAAAGCCTACGCCGGTTTGAGGTTTCGCTGCACAACCCCTCCTGAAAGCTCCATAAGACGATGCCGACCGGCGCACCCTCCTACTTCAACGCTTGGACAGACACACGCCGTTGCCTGTCTTACATTATTATAATACGCAGTATTTCAGAATATGTCAATATATTTTTGGCTAGTTGTGTTGCTTCAAATGGGACCATAGCATGACATTGCGGTGGTCGCTCTTCTTGCAAACTCCAGGATTATAGGATAGAATATGATTGATAATCTGTAATTATCTTAACAGTGAAAGTGAGCAGATTCAATGACAGACAAGTATATTAAAACATCTTCCAAGAGCAGAAAACTTGTGATATATGGGGCCATTTGCTTTTTTGTGGTTGCCGTCAACACAGTTACTCTAATTTATGGGATATTCAGTCACTCGGGCGAAGAGTATGGTGGATGGTTGATTACACCGATTGCCGGTTTTTTGATAAACTGTTTTAGCATATTGTACTGCATTCTGCAGGATATTCGCCAGACATGCCAAAAGCCCCAGCCTCATTTTGTGTTTCAAAATAAACATGACATTCCATTTGTAGACCGTGAAGACCTTATTGAGGAAGTATTGTCTGGTATTTCTGAAAAAATAGTCGCGCATAGGGATTATTATACAAAAAATATCCGCTATGGAATTCGGAACGGAAAGACCTCTTTTGCACAAAAGCTGTGCTGGGAATTACAATGTATCAAAGATCAAAAAGGTAGTGATTCCCACAACTTTTCCCCTAAGGTCGCTTCAAAAATTGGAAATATATACCTGGTAAATTACACCGACTATGGCGATGCCTTTGGAACACACATCAAAACAGATTATACGTATATAAAAGGAAAACTTAATCTGATAGTGGTGACTAATTTTCAGAATGTACAATTCCCATGGAACGATCACTTAAAAGATCCAGATGTCTTTTTTGTGTTGCTTAATTTCAACGACACTTCAGAAGATGCCTTATTTTTTGCAGATGACAAAATAGTTTGTCTGCTAAACTCTCTTAAAGATTTACCTGCATTCTCTTCGTTGGTTTCCGGCAAAACCCAGGACGAAATTGAAGCAATGGCTGTAAAATTGGGGAGTCTTACTCATAATAGTATCGGCGCAATCGTTGATTTGCTTACATCTAATGAGTTTTTGCTTTTACTGGAAATGGACGCCCCGTTTGTGGACTTCTATCTAGCGCTAAAACGGGGGCAATACGTTCAAGCCGAGAAGCTTTATCATATATTGCCGCCCCCTCCTCCTAAGAACGTGGCTTTGGGGTACAAAATGGAATATGAAAAGGCGAATTTAGATCATTTCCTTGGCCGGTATGAGACTGCATATGAGGCTCTTAACCATCTGATGGCTCAGATTTGTTGCAACAGTTCATTTATGGACAGTAGTATTGGAAGATCCTTGTATTGCAATATTGTTTTTCTTCTGTCACATATTCTAAAGCACCTCGGGCGATTTGGTGAGGCAGCCAGTACCCTTCACCAAATAGATTGTAGTGATAGAAATGCAATCTGGCTTAGAGCACACTTTTCTCTCAATATATTGCAGTTGAATGAACTCGTTCAGCCATGCTCAGAGTGGGGTGAACTTTTACAGGAACTAAAGCAAAAAATGAAACAGTTCAAGGAAATGCGGAAACTGATCAATTCTGATTACTTTTTTTATGAGGCTTATTATCCCATAGTCGCCTTCTATGACAGCCATTTTGATCGCGCTCTTATCCCAAGGCTTCTTGAAATTGAGGAGAATGCCATTGCGTATTACGAGGTCGAAGAACGGCGCTATTTGACCAACTGCTACTTTATTAAAGCAGAGTTTCTGCGAATCAACAAACAGTGGAAAGATGCAGAAAAATACTATGCCTTATGCTACGATATTTGTTCCAGCAATGGGGATAAAGACATTTTTTATATCGTGGCTATAACCTGTACGTGTCTTCTTTGGTTTGAGGATGTAAAATTAGACATCCCATTCGATTGGGATAAGGCACTTGCTGAATGCAAGCAACAGGATGGATATGGCTTTCACCGTCGCCTTATTTCACAGATGGAGTTGTCCAAAGCAAACGAGGAGTTTCGTAAAAGTTGGCTATCGCACTACCGTGTCACCATTACTCCAATTCCATGAAAAGGTCATCTATTACATACTGATCACTTTTGCACAGGGCCAACGTAGCCTTCAGATTCATAATTTCATGGTACTTTTCGGGTGAATTCAATACAAGGCACAGAAGATGCGCTAGATTGGCAATATGTTCATCAAAATGGTATCGGGCTATCTCCTGAACGCCCAACCGAAAACCAGTCAAATAGGCAGTTTTACGTTTGTTCAATGTAATTCCATAATTTCGGAAGTGTGTATAGGAGATGTCAACTTGCTCCTTAGGAACCTCAATGAAAAGCTGATGTGTATGAGAGAACGCCCCGTCCTCAGTACATTTTACCCGTAGACCATCCCCGCTAAGAGCATCCCCCAGTGCATTGGCCGTCCATATAATTTTTTGAGCGTATGCTTCACCGAATTTCAGCATTTCAAGCATAGATAGACATACACTGGTAATATTGTTTACTTGGACATTCCGTAAAAAGTTGGGCGAAATATTCTGTTTTACCCTGTTGATATAGTTGTCGTTGTTGGTCGCTACATAGCCACAGGTTACACTCGGAAAAGTCTTATGTGTCCCTCCAATCATTATAATGTTCTGGCATGCCTCCAAAGGGTTTGGAAGAGCCCCTCCTGCAATGAGTCCCAAAGTTTGTGTAGCATCATATATGATGCCGACCTTTGGAGGAAGATTAATTTTTTGTAGTTCAGGTGGCTGGATAATGTCTGACTGGCAAAAGAACAGGAATGATACTCGGGAATCCTGCTCTAAAATCTGATTGAGACCGTCATAATCAATCTGCATTCGCATATAATCGTAAGGAATGGGGGCGTATTGAATCCCCAAATTGTCACAGAGTTTTGGCAACGAACCGTGTCCACCGGCCTGAGGATCGGTAATAAGTATTTTTGTACCCTTATCTATCAGTGTCATAAGGATGAGGGCCACTGTGTTCATTCCTGTCAAACTACGAAAGTCGTTATATTTTGCATGGAATAATTCTGCCGCCATGTCGTTGGATAATAAAAGAATTTTTTCTAAGTAATCACTGCCAATAAAGTCCTTTTCTTTGTCTCGATCGATATATCCTGAAATGTATTTGCCCTCATAGTTAGAGATTAGGCCCTGCTTTACAAAAGGAGAAGTATAATTTTCTGCAGCGCAGAGGGGAATTTTTGTGCGGTCGAATACTTTATATTCTTCATATATAGTAGTTAGCCTCTTGTAATAGTCGATATATTTCACCATAATTTCCCACTTTCCGAATCTATCTCAGAATAAATAGATAATTACAGATTATCGTGTGTTTTGGCGCAAAAAGAAAACGGGCTGCCAGTGATGACTGGCAGCCCGCTTTCTTCTTACCCCTTGCTTGCTTGTAGGGGACGACGGTAATTATTATTTGCTTTTTTGATGGTGTATTTCTTTCAAATCCTGTACTGCAATTTCTGGCTCTAGGGTATGGAACATCATATAATTTCGCTTCATGGTCCTTTCGTTTGCCTGGCGGTAGATTTCCAAGCTGCTTTCCCCGGTCAAGTAGTGCCAATAGCGGTATAAATACCCGATCCAAAAAAGAATTTCTTTTTCATATAGTGCACCTGTAACAGGTAAAGTTGGAACTTCAGATTCTAATTCCTCTAAAAGGTACTCCTCTCCAGACCATTGCATTCGGTTATAGACTGAATCCAGTGATTTGGCCAGTCTGGACCGCATGAATGAAGATATGAAGGGTCCGCTATCATAACACGCTTTCCGGGACAACTCAAACAGCCTACCCTGAACATCGCATATTTTAAGCTGTAAACTATCCATTATACATTCTCTCCTGCTTTGTTCATGATTTCATCGAAATATCGTCCTTCTCTACGATGGATTTTACATATTTCATTGGCTAGGGAGACGCCCTTGCTCCTGTTCTGCTCACTAACTTCCTGCAGGCAAACTCGTTCCAAATGGGACAAAGGAACCTCTTTCTCAATTCTGATTTTTTCGCAGGCGTGTTCATTGATCGCCACATATTGGCGGCCCAGTTGTAAAGCAGACAAACTCTGAATCAGGGCTATATCTGTTATATTTCCCAAAAAGAAGTTATCCAGCACATAAAACATACGGTCATTTGCAATGGCGCCTATCAGTACATCATTTCCCTGTGCCATTTGCGCGTAGTGCCGATACAAAGTGGTTCCTTTAATCGCCTCCATCTTTCCACGGTAGAACGCTACAAGCATGGCCCAATCGAGGTCAGGGGGGACTTCAAAAACCGACAGATCAGTCAAATCTATGGACAACACATAGAATTTGGCCTGCTCGAAATCACAAATGAGGGTCAGGGGCTGCACCGGATCTGTCCCCATATAGAATCCTCGGCCAAAATCACATTTGTCCCGGCTTATAGGTGCGATCGCGCCAGTCAGGCCGCTCTTGGAGCCATGATAAAGAAGGACTCGATTCGGTACCAGTGAAACAAAGGACTCTTTCCGAATATGGTCCATCACCAGCTCGTAAAGCTGGATGCCCTGATCTGAGCAGAGACGCATGATCTTATCCTGCGTCTTTCTACCTGGAACTGTACGGCCATTTTCCCAGCGATTAACGGTGGCGAACGTCGTTCCGAGAAGATCTGCAAACCGCTCTTGGCTCAAACTAAATGCGCCCCGAATTTCTTGTAGTAACTGCTTCATATCATGTCCTCATCACATATAACATTTTTAACAATAAAATTATATAAAATGTTATATCCGAAGTCAACTGAATGTCATAGATCTCTATCAGAAAAATGCGCTATTTCTTTCTGTCTCAAAACAGCACTTGCAATAGTGCAAAAGAGTAAGTAAAATGTAAGAAGGGAAGACTTTCGATAGATAATCTCTTATTATCGACAGCCCAATGCCGGACATGACTTGAGGGATGACCTATGAATCAAAAATATGAATTAAAGCCTCTGACCTCTTCGAGCGATAATGCGTATGTAGAAGCTATGAAGGTTTATCTTCGTGTCATGCCGGCTGATGTCAAAACGGATACAAACGAGATCGCCTATTCTTTAGAACATCCTGTTGCTGCAAATGGTCGGAAAATGTTCTTTTTTGCCCTGCGGTATCAAAGCGCTACTATTGGCTTTGCCCAGTTTGCCTTTTTGCCTAATCAAAAAGTTCTGTTCATGGACTACTTAGCTATTTCAGAAGATTATAAAAAGAATAGCATTTTTTATCCTTTCTTTAGCATGATTATGATCTATTTCAACGATATTGGATTGAATTACGACTACTTTATCACAGAGATTGGCGCACAAAATCACGATGAGGCGGTTGATAACGATAGCGCATTTTTGCGTAAAGTGTTGGCAATGGAAGATTTTAAAATAATCGACGCCAAATATAAACAACCCTGCCTTGGAATTCAGAAGCAGGAGAGCAATATTGATGCACATCTGTACCTCAAAACATCAGCGCCGCTTTATATGATTACACAAGAATTCTATTCTACCTTGCTTCGAGAAATTTACTACGAGCACTATGATCAATGGTATCAGGATTTTTTGACGGATGCGGAATATTCTCAATATCACAACCACATTGATAATCAATATACGGATATTTTAGAATCACTACAAAGCGGACAGACAATTAAATTGGTGGACTGTATCTCCTGTGAATGTGCATACTTCAACGCCTCTTGCCCAGCGCCCCATATGACTACCGCAGGTTATGCCCCACAAAGCAAGCGGAAATTTCCTAAATGGCCAATAAGCGTTCTAATGATTTTTACAACCTTCCTATTGTCTATTCTATTTTATAAGTTGATCCTCTACTTAAACATTTCACTTACCAGTTTCTCTGCAATCTATGCAGCGACAACAACGCTGGCCATCGGGGTAACGGCCTATTATTTTAAGTCAAAGGACTAAATCTTTTGCCCCCAGAGGAGACAATTATGAGCAGTAAATTTGAGAAGCCAGGGGAGATGGTGATCATATCCTGCTAATCTCGATGCTCCAGGTTCGTCTCCGGTAAATCGTGCAACAAGACTACTTACTCCATGAAAATAGTCTCTGCTGATTATATCAATGTGCTGTTGTTTGAAAAATTTCAACACATAAGAATCTGAGTATAGCCAAAGTCGATGCTGCTGTCCATTGTAAGTATAGATTTTGGGGAAAACATTTGTATTGTAGTTCTTCGTCAAAAGGAACTCAGCACTCTGACTTCTCTCATATTCAATACACAGAACCCCGCCAGGTTTTAAAACACGAATGAGTTGAGATAGCGCGGCATAGAGATCGCAATAGTTCAAAACGCTTCCAACGCATATGGCGCAATCAAAATAGCAGTCTACAAATGGTAGCGACTCAATGCTGGAGACAAAGGGATGCGATGAATTTTTCAGCTTTTCCTCCGCAATATCGACATCGTAAACCGTCGCAGAAGTGCAATATCGTGTATCGCCAGCTCCTGCATTCAAAACAAGTGCCCCTGAACGGAGTGTAGCCAGATACAATTGCACCTTTTGGGTAACATAATTATGTGTATAGTTATGCCAAGGATCGTCAGCCGGCCAGGTCTCTTTTACAGCATTGTAAAGTGCCCGGACATGATCTGTATTATTGGTCTCCATCGTGCATCTCCATATATCTTTCCAACAGTGAATCTTAATTTTTACTTTGATTGATAATAAGAGATTATCTGTCGTTCCAAGTGGCAGACTCAAGGGTGACCGTTGCAAGGATAGAAATGTCCTGCAACGGTCACCTTTAGATAATGCATGAGATACTTTTGGTTTTAGCCGTCAAATATCCTTTCTGCCGCTGTTAGCACGTCAGTAATTTGGATGAAATGGACTCGACCTGATATAATGCTTTTTTAGAGGTGAAAGGACATCTTGCATCTCGGATGCAGCTGGCAGAGGAGGTCAGCCTGCCGCTGCGCGGCCACATGGGTGTAGATTTGTGTCGTTGAAATGGAGCTGTGTCCAAGCAGGCTTTGTATGTACCGGATGTCCATTCCAGCCTCTAGGAGCGTAGTGGCGAAGGTGTGGCGGAACATATGCGGTGTGGCCGCATATTGCTCAGGCAGCTTCCGCAGGTATTTTCGGATGATCCGCCGTACTGACTGTGGAGAGAGCGCTCTGCCGCGGTCATTGAACAGGACAGTGCTGGACACTTGGATTTTGCCCCCAAAGGTCTGATAATAAATGCGCATGAGCTCCAGAAGTTCCGGCGTATCGATCTGAATCACCCGCTCCTTTTGCCCCTTTCCATGGATCAGCAGCCTGAGCTTATGAGCCCCAAGCTGGACGGTTTGGGGAGAGAGGGCGCATAGCTCGGAAACCCGGATTCCTGTTCCGAACAGCAGCTCCAGCACGAGAATATCACGCAGGACAGTTCCGGCTCCCGGCTGGTACTCCATATAGGCGGCTTCCAGCAGATCCCGGATAATATGTTCCGGAATGGTACGTGGGAGTTGCCGCGGCGCCTGGATATGGATTTGCAGTTTTTCAAAGGGATTCTGTGAAATCGCTTCCCGTGTCTCCATCAAACGATAGAAGGCCCGCAGGGAGGCCAGCTTCCGTTTGACTGACCGCGGCGCGAAGGAGTTGTTCAGATATTTGATATACTGGCTCAGCAGATCCCGGCTGACCTCCGCGCCTCCCACAAAGGCGCGGAACTGAGCAAGGTCAGTTCGGTATGCCTTCAGCGTATCCTGGGACAGCTTCTTTTCGTATTGGCAGATGTCCAAATAACACTCGATCAGGGCTTCAAGATTGTTCATAATCGATCTCCTCCGTTATAAAAGCTGGAGACCATTATACAATAAAGAAGGATGATTTCTGGATTGGGCAGCCTGATCCTTTTTCTGCACAGCCTCTAACCGGACTACTGCTCTCTCCACAGGTACGCGTTTGGTGATAATGGGGGTCCCCATGAAAGCGAAACGCACGGCAGATGGATAAAATTAGAATGTCTTTACCTCGTGTCTTTGTCTGGGTGCCGACTGGATTAAAAGAGAGCGGGGCTTATGCCTTGTCTCACAAGGTCAGCAAAAATTTGCTTATCACGCAAATCTCTAAGTTCGATCCTTTGTAAGGAGCCATCTTTTTTAATATGACGATACACTGGATACCACGAAAAGCGCATAAAGGAACAGGCGGGTACTGCATCTACAAGATCTCCCTGCCCTTAAACTTTATATATGTCCTTGTTAGAAGGGACCTTTTGCTCCGCCCCTCTTTATGATTCAGAAAGAGGGGAGAAAGCTATACACAGGAAGGCCCCCCTGAAATGGGGGGGTAATAGGACCACCAGGCAGGTGAGGAATATGCCCCATGATTCTAATATTATTACCATCTATCAGAGCCGGGCTGGGAAAATCTTTATTCAGGCGCCCATGCGTGAACAGCAGGCATTGGATATTGCGAGTCTAATCAAAGAAGGCCATATTGTGGTGCTTAATCTGGAACGATGCGGCTCAGTGGAATCCCAAAAATTGCTGGATTTTATATCTGGGGCGTCCTATGCCAGAGAGTATAAAATGAACAAGATTGCGGTTTCAACCTATCTGATAGCACCACCAGAGGTCGCGGTCATCAGCTCGATAGACTAGGCTATATAGATGAATCTCACAATTTCTATGGATGAAACATACAAACGAGAACCGGGAAAAATAAAAAAGGTCCCATCCGGCATCTGAACCGGACGGGACCTTTTTGTGTTTATGTGATTCTAGTGTGTGAGGGTGAGGAGGAACTGGATGCTATACCGGATGTCTGCCGTCCTCCTGCATCGGAACCAGCAGATACCCCATCGCCTCCAGCCATTCCTTGGCCGGGTATTCCTCGGCGGAGATCCGTCCAAGGGCGTCCAGTACCGGGTGCCGGTATGCTGGTGTTCTCAAATCGGAGAGACAGACGCAGCCGCTCATCTGGGCCAGCCGGTCCAACAATCCCATCTGCTGATCCATTTTCACCACCTCACCACTTGGAGAGAATCCGGCCATAGATCATGCTGCGTTCAAAGTTGTGCTTGGTAATCACAATGATTACCGAATCGCCCACATGAAATTCACGGTCTCTCTGCTGAGCGGAATACCTGCACAGGCACACAGAATCATCCGGCAGGGTGCAGAATACGCCTCCGCCATACTTGCCGCTGATCGTGGCCTGCCGTCTGCTGTTGACGGGATGGCGCATGATGGCTCCCTGGAAGGGGTTTACGGTGGCGGCCTTGACGGAAATGTTCATCAGCTGCCGGTAGGGGTCATATTCCGTCAGGACGCACCGGAGCTTCTGGCCCGGGCGGTAGCGTTCCCGCAGGTCAGGGGTCGCGGTATAGGTCAGATCCGCCTGCTTGAGCGTCATGTCCCGTCCGCCACACTCGACCATGCACAGCCTGGGGCCAACGGATACCACCCGGCAGGTCAGATACTCACCGATCTTGTGGCCGTTCTTTTCGGCGTTGAAATAGTGCTGCCTGGCGGCCAGGCCAAGCTTCCGGGAGGCGATAGCCACGCCGCCCTCACGGTCCACATCCAGGATCACATAGTCGATCTCCGCGCCTGCCATGCCGCGCAGGACGTGGGAGGGCCGCTCTGAGCCGGGCTGCCAGATCTCCGTCTCCGGGATCAGAACTTTGACCCGGTAGGCGATGACAACTGCACAGAGGATTTCCCTGTACTCGATCCGCTTGGTGTCCCGGTCCCTGACCTTGAAGGAATGGGTGTCGATGCCAACGACCGTCCCAGTCAGAATCGTCCGGGAGCGGAGAGACGCATAGATCTCGTTCCACTCCTCACGTTCTCTGTCTGTCAGCTCCCGATCCAATTTGTTCAGATCCAGGTCGGAGAGGGTGGGCCTACCCTCCAGGGGCTTGTCCTTCAACCGGTCCGTCTGGGCGGTGCCCTTCACCTCCGCCTTGGCCCTGCTGCTTTTCTCCCTCCGCGTCCGGGGAGCCTGCCTGGCCGCCCTTTTGGGGCCGCCAGCCGCCATGCCATCCGGCTCCGCGCCGGCGTCTTGCTCAGCCGCTGCGCCGTCAGCCTGCGGCCCGGGGATGCCGGATTCTTCCGGGAAACCGTCGGGCTGTTCCGGGGCTTCACGATCCATGGCCTCCTCAGCGGCATCTTCCGCCTCCCCGGTGCCTTCCGGGGATGTTTCGCCGCCGCTTTCGCCGAGGACCGCGTCACCTTCAGCGGGCTCCTCCTGCTTTTTCTTTCCGCCGCGCTTCCGTGCCGGCTTTGTCCCAGACGGCTCCGTGGTATCTGCTTCCGGCTCCACCGCGGCCGTCTGCTCCTGCCCGGCAACGGAGCCGCTTTCTTCCGCGGGCCTCAGCTCCTCAGATGTGCCCTGAACGCCGCTGGTATCCGCGGCCTCATTCTCCGGCGTAGCCTGGATGACGCCGCTATCCTCCGCTTCGTTCCCCGCCGCATCCGGTCCGGGCCAAGCGCTTTCGTTCATGTAGCTCATACTATGTCCCCTTTCTGTTTCGTCAATTATTTTGGTGCTCTCGTTCAGATTCCGCGCTCAGTTTCAGTGCCTGGCCTCACCCCCTTTATAGAAACGCAGCTTCCCTGCCTGACGCACGACAAAATAGCAGCTCTGACGGATCGTAAGCGCCCCGTGCTGCCCCAAATCGTCCAGGCGCAGGAGCAGGGTAGTTTCCGGCGCAAGTTGATTCAGAAGCAGCGATGCCTCCCGCTCATGCCCCTGCCTGACGATCATGACCGCATAGGAGTCGATCCAATCCTCACCGCGCTGGAGGAGAAAGGAGAGCTTGCAGGGCGGGTTCCGGCTCACCTCCAGAAGCCTGCGCCCGGAAAGCGCCAGCAAAATATCCAGCGCCTCCAGCATCTCCGGGTCCGGCTGCTTTTTCAGCATCTCCGGGGAACAGAGAAGCTGCCCGGAGAAAGCAAGCTCGCCGACATAGCGGAGCTGCCGGATCAGCGCCTCCGTCTGCCCCTGGGTTTTGCGCGGGTCAAACAGGCGGAGCAGGGGAAGGGCCTGGTCCGGCCGGATGAAGTCCGTCTGCCGCAGGACAGACAAAAAGAATTTTTGATCTTCAAATAAGTACACAATGCCTCAGCCTCCCGTATTGTCTGGCCCGCTGCGATCAGCGCGCAGGCTGTTGATATAGGGGTCGATCATCACATCACAGTGCGCCTCATTGATGGAGCTGAAGATGACCTGCATGACATAGGCAATGGGATTTCGGACCTCCCTTTGGTTGTTTTTCAGCTTTCCGGCCACTACCTGGAGCATGGTCCCGTCCAGATCCCAAAGACGGGAGCGGATGTTCGCCTGTGGGAGTACGGCCTTCCCCACCCGCAGTCCGTCAGAATAGAACAGGCGTTCAATAGCTGTTTCAAATACCTTTGCGTCCTCCGGGTCAAAAATCCACAGGTCGCAGTTATCCAGGATCTGTCTTAGCTGCGCCTGTTCCTCCGTCCGATCCATCGGCGAGGCGCCGTATCCGCCGCCCCTCCTCAGGGAAGCCTGCTGGCGCTGGATAGATTGACTTGACTCAGTATGAATCCCATCAGTATGACTCGGATCAGTATAACTGGGGTGCGAAACGGGCACTTCTGGATGTGCCGTTCCCGTACTTGCAGAAGTGCCTGTTTGGGATTTCTGCAAGTGCTGTTCTGGCACTTCTTGCCTGAGTACGGACGGACCGGCGCCATGCTGCTGTGCTTGAAGAAGTTCCGTTTCCGCACTTCTTGTGCCGGCTTCCTCTGCCGGCGGAGCCCCAGCTGCCTCATGCTTTTTTGAGACAAAGGGGGCGCTGCTGTTGCGGCACTCCTGGTGCTCCACCAGCGCAAGATAGATTTGATTGGCGTCGCCCCGACCGCACCGGCGCTCCCAGATCAGCCCCGCGGCAGACAGCTCTTTCATGGAGTCGATGACTTTGCGGTAGCTCACCTGCATCTCATCGGCAAGCGACTTCCTGGTGTAGATGATAAAGACCTCGCCCGCGTCATTGATCCAGCCGTTGAGCCTGGAGAGCTGGAAACGGTTGAGCAGGAAGGTATAGGCCACCTTGGCCTCAAGGGACAGGGCCGTATAGCGCGGGTCGGTAAACAGCCAGCGGGGCATCTGCAGGTGATAGACGCTCTGCACATCTCCCAGCTTCATGAGCCGGAATGCAGGCTTTTGTGTCATAGGCGCAGCCTTCACAAACAATTCCTCCTCGCCCCGCCGCCATATGCGCCCTGCCCACACGGCGCGCCGCATAGATGGCGGGGATTGATTTTTTCATCGTTTCTCATTACAATAAAAAGCACAGCCTGCGCTGTGATTGGAAATACACTTGAATTGGGATGTGTCTTTTATGAATCAAAAAGAACTTGGCGAGCTTCGCCGCCGTTTCTGCCCGGATAGAAGCGCGGTAAGCCGTGTGTACGGCTGCTACGTCAACAGCGGACGGGAAATCATCTCCTACCTGGACGAGTCCCTGGGCCAGATGCCCCAGGAGGAGGCCGAAAAATATCTTGGCCTTCTGAAAAAGGCATTGTCCGGGACATTGGGGAAAAACCTGATTGATATTGTCTTTTCCACCGAACAGGTGATGAATGGCCCGGAGCACCGGCTGCTCTCTCAGCTCCGGTCTTCCGCCTTGAAGGATGGAGCGGCCCGGGATGCCTTTTATCAAAAGGTGATCGAAAGCCTGGATATGGGAGAGAGCAATTATCTGATCCTTCTGGCGCATGACGCATACGATGTTCCGCACCGGGGAAAGGATGGTGAGGCCCAGGCTGACGGCTCCGACGAGGTATTCCAATACATTGTCTGCGCGATCTGCCCGGTAAAGGACGGGAAGATGGAGCTAGGCTTTTTCCCAGGGGAAAATGAGTTTCACAGCTGCGCCCAGGGGCAGGTCGTGGCGCCTCCGGAGCTTGGCTTCCTTTTCCCTGCCTTTGATGACCGGGCAGCGAACATCTATAACGCCCTGTTCTATTCCAGAAAAGCAGATGAGCTCCATCAGGAATTGATCGACGCAGTCTTCCATACGGAGCCTCCCATGTCACCCGCAGAGCAGAAGGAGGCGTTCCAGAGCGCGCTTTGCGACTCCCTGGAGGACTGCTGCAATGTTGAGGTGGTCCAAGGCGTCTACGAACGGCTGAGGGAGGCCATCGAGCAGCATAAGGAGAGCAAAAATCCGGAGCCTCTGGCGCTGACGGTGGGGGAAATCAGCTCCATCCTGCGCGACTGCGGCGTGCCGGAGTCCAAGGCGGAAGCATTTGGAGAAAAATGCGGGGAATCATTCGGCGCCGGCGCTGTACTGAATCCCGCCAACCTCATTGACAGCAAGCGTTTTGAGCTGAAAACCGCTGACGCCGCGGTATCTATCGATCCGGAGCGCAGCTATCTGATGGAAACCCAAGTCATCAACGGCCGGAAGTATATTCTCGTTCCGGCTGACGAGGGTACGGTGGAGCTGAATGGGTTTCCCGTTGGCATCGCCGGCGGAGAGGATGTCCAGTCATAGGGAAAATGGGACGGTCGCAGGCGGAAAACGCCGCGGCCGTCCCGTTTCTGCATTAAAGCGGCGGGCCTCCTATATCCTCCGGCATGGTCTCCATCAGCTCCAATGCGCCGTAGGGAGCGGTTTCCGCCAATTCGCCTGCGTCCTCCTCTGCGTCGCCCTCCAGACCGCACAGGCTGGAGTCCATCAGGCCGTAGGAATACTGCGGCTCACTGGCCGGCCGCCTCTTTTCTCTCCGGGCCTCCCGTTCAATCCCCGCTTCCGGGGGAGAGGGGGTAGCCGAAGGAGATGGGGGCGCCTGGGGAGGCTGGGGAGGCGTGGCATCAGCCGCCGGCGCAGGCTTCTGTGCCGGCTGTGGAGCGTGCCGCCGTTCCGATTCCTCCGTGATGCGCCAGCGCGGGATATGGCTGGACACCCGGACATCCTTTAGCCGGCAGAACGCCGGAAATTCTTCCGGGGTGATCTTATAGAGTTTTAGGACATTTTGCCCCCGCAGGAGCACAAGGCACTCCCGGTTATTCATGTGGAGCACTTCGTCCAGATACATAAGAGGGCGCTGGGTGTTGCTTTTGGTCTGGGAATAGGGCCGGGTGGTGGAATACACCGGTGAGAAGAGCGGGGCAATGGGCATTTGATTATTCTCCACCCGGATGGTGGTAACGCCGCATTTCTGCGATATGTACTTTGCGGTGTCCACATCGTTGCAGCCGAGACAGATCTGTACATCGGTACAGCCGATAAGCTCCTCCCATTCTGTCTTGGGATAGCGGTCCTTGAGCTGGGGGATCGACTGAACCACAAGCTGACAGAAGATGTTGGAGCCCCGGCACACCTCCAAAACGCGCTTGAAGTCCATCAGCTTTCCGATATTGCAGAACTCCTCCAGACACACGTTGACCCTGACCGGCAGGCGGCCGTGGTCTCCATTGCGGCGTCCGTATTCCATCAGGCTGGAAAAGAGCTGGGAGAAAAACAGGGAGCTTAAAAACTCCAGCGAGGAGTCCTGCGCGGAGATGCAGCAGAAGTAGGCGCAGGGCTTTTGCCCAGGAAGTGTCAGGTCGATTTCATTGTAGGAAGTGATCTTATCCACCAGCGGATTTTGAAACACGGAAAGCCGGTTTCCGAGTCCAATGGCGATATTGCCCCAAATCTGGCGGTTGGCCAGTTTGAAAATGCCGTAGGGCGGCAGGGCGGGATGGCCTTTGGGCAGCGCCTCAAAGCGCTGCTCCAGATCAGCGAAGGACTCGTTGGAAAGGATGCGGTAGATTTCCCCCAAAGACCGCTGCTGGATGGGCAGAAGCTGGTTGGTGCCTGGGATGGTCTGAGTTGCGACATAGTGCATGAGTGCCATGAGCAGATTTAATTCCGCCTTCTCCCAGAAGTCCTGCCGTTCGTTGGCGTTGGAGGTATTTTTGATGATGACCTCGGCAATGGATTGGACCAGGTTTTTGTCCTGCTCGATCACGCTCAGGCAGTTCCAGGCGTCGCTGTGTTCCTTGTCCAAGAGGTTAAACATCTTGACTTCGTAGCCGTCATCCCGAAGGATCTGGGACATCCCCTCGTAGATTTCCCCCTTGACATCCACCAGGACCATGCTCTCCCGGCGGCGCATGGCTTGAAGGATGAAGGGCTTGACAAAGCCCCTGGTCTTTCCGGAGCCGGTGGCGCCATAAATCATAATGTGCTCCGTCAGCCCGCAGCCGGGTTTCAGCGTCACGTACTCAGCGTATTTGTCATCGTCGTCCGGGTCATCCTTCTGCTTGCCCAGGATAGTCCCATCCAAGTCCTGGATGGGACCGGTCAGCAGCACCTTCTCCTGTTCCTTCTTTCCCATAAAGGCAGAGGTGCCGTGCGTCCCGTTGGGTAAAATGTCAAACCCCCGCTTATCCCGGGTGTACTTGTACCCCGAAAACCAATGGTACCCTTTTTTGGTGATGAGACAGAACATCAGCGCGCCCACCGCGATGGTTGCCAGGCCGGTAGGGGTAAACACCGCCGCGAAGTTCACAAACGGGTTGACCACCCAGATGCTTTTGATCTGGTCGGAGTCCGCCCCAAATACCGACTGGATGCCCAGGCGGATGGAGTTGAGCAGCATACCGGCGAAATACCATGCGACAAGGCCAAGCGGGATCAGGTATTTCCATTCTCCCTTATGCCTGCTTTGAAACCGGTCCAGCTTTTTTCCCCAGCGTCCGGCAATGCGGTCTTCCAGCTTCGCCAGCTTTTTTGAGAGCCTAAACATGGACGAAGCCGCCTTTCAGGGTCAGAGGGGCGTCCGGCCAGGGATCTCCGGTCTTACAGTCCCCGCCAAAGGCCACGGAGAGGACCTGGGCGTTGATGCGTAGGGGTCTGACCGGCGCGTTTTTGGGCAGGATGGAGAGCAGCAGGCCGGACATCTGCCCCTCCAGGGCGGCCACCATGATCTCTTTCCGGCCCTGGCGGACGGCGGCGGTACACACCCGATCCAAGCGGCGCAGATCCATGTCCACCGCAATGACCAGCGGATTTCCGTCCACATGGCCGTCTGCCTCCGGTATCCCATCGTCCTTGCTGTCCCAGCGTGCGCCGAAGGCAGCCTGGGCAATCCTGGCCCGGTAGTCGGTCTGCCGCATCACGGCAAGCTGCATCACGCCGGTGTTGTCGCAGGATACAATGCAGGCCGGAATACTTAGCTTTTGGTATGCCTCGCTGTAATCCACGAAGCCCTTTTTCCCATGCCGTTTGGAAAGCGTTTTTTTCGTCAGGACCTCATAGACGGACTGGTAGTTCTCCCCGGCCAGGATCAAAGCCTGCGGCGTATCCAGCGTTTCACTGAACACAGAAGCCAGGTTATGGAGGTGGCCCAGTTCATTGGTCATTACAAAGCCGGTGTTCTGCGCGCTGACGTACAGCGTCATATAGGCGGTAGAGCCCCAGTGGCCGAATCCGGCGCAGCCGGCGGCGTTCATCAGGTTGCCTCCGGCGTTTCGGAGGGCAAAGGCGGGGAAAAAGACTGGCTGGCGTTTCAGGTGTTCTACCTTGCCGAAGGCAGGCTCAATTCCTGCCCCGATGCAGGTAAGCAGGATGGTCCCCACCTCCAGCCTGCGGCGGAGGGCGGGGCTCTGCGCATATGGGCGTTTGGTAGGCGGCTGACAGGTCTGGTCGATGCCGGAAAGGAATTCATAGCCCTGGGGCGATGGCATCAGGTATTCTCCACTCCGGGCATAGCTGACCAGCCCCAGAGTGGACAGCAGCTCCGCCTCCCGGCGGAGCGTTTTTAATGCGGAAAGCTTTTTCAGCGGCGCCGCAGGGAGCCATTGATAGGTCCCTGCCAAGCGGAGCAGGCCAAAATCCCTGCGGTCGTAAAGCATACGCAATTCCTCCTCTCGGTGCAGGAAATAGAGGCGTCAATGTAACGGCAGACGGCGTAGGACGTTTACATTCCAGATATGTCCCGACATTGCTGGAGCGGCCAAAGGGGTGCGCCGCAAGGGAAAACACACGCCACCATCGGTTACATTCCAAGACCGGATGTAACCGATGGTGGCCCTTTGTTCTGTATGTGGAATGTAACCGATGATATGGGGATTTGCGGGTGGAACGTATCCGAAGGTCTACTTCGGAATTGATCCGTAGTTGTAACCGGAGGTCAGGGAAAAGGGTAGATAGTTTTCTGCCCGGAGGGTGAGAAAGTCGCCCGCGTCCTGCTCCGGGATGAGGTAGATATGGCATACATTTTGTGGCAGGCGTCTGGAGAGAAGGCACACGCCCAAGCTGTACTGGTCGTCATCCGGGATCAGGCGCCCTTTGATGGCATTTGCGATTGCCTTCCAGCCCTTGTTGTCCTGGTCGTACACACGCCTGGCATCGATCTCGCAATGTTCATCAATAATGAGCAGAGCGTGTTCCAGCATGGGAAGCCTGGCGTGGGCGGCCTCATAGCGATCCAGCGCCCGGGCCACGGTATCCGACAGCCAGATGGGTGCGTCGTAGCGGCAGTGGGGCAGGAGGGTATTGAGGCGGATATGGAGCCAGCCATAATCGCTGCGTTCCACCCAGCAGGCCAAGTCCAGCGGGGCCGGGGGAGGCGCATCCTTTGCGGTTTCCGGTGGAAGCGTCTGGCATTGCTCGCAGAGCCGGCGAAATGCCACCGTACCGCGTTCCAGCCGGAAAGCGGCGGCGGACATTTCCCGGGCCAGAGATCTATTTCCATCTCCGCCGCCGTCCAGCAGGGCGGCGATCCGCCCCGTTGTCTTGTAGGCGTCAAACGCAATGGCCTGGATCTGCTTGATCGTATCCTGGTCAAATAACATAGAAGTTTCCTTTCACAGCATAAAGTAAGAATTTTTCGGGGCCCGGTCAGGCATTGTTTCTGGCGCGCCGGTCCGTGGGCGACGTTGTGATGGCCTCATACTCCTTGGGGGAGACGAACACGGAGATCGGGACATGGTTGTGGCCGATGCAGAGCAGGCCCTCGCCGCGCCGGAAGCGTGTGATGAGCCGCACCTCCTCCTCCGTCAGATTTAGGATATTCTGGACCAGCCGAGCCTCCTGTTCTTCCATCTGCATGATGAATTTGATCCGGCAGCTATCCAGGATCGCCTTGCCGTATTTGCCGCCGTCCAGAGCCATCATGTCCGCCATGCCCTGGGAGGTAACGCCGGCAATGCCGCCCTGGGAGCGGATCAGCTTGACCATGCGCATGGTGTAGTCCGCAGCCAGGGGATTGGAATTTGCGCCCAGGAGTTTCCAAAGCTCATCCGAAAGCAGGGCGGTCCCCACATCCCCGTTTTGTACGATGACATCCGTGGCAAAGCCTGTGGCCGCGTAGACGGAAGGAAGGATCAGGTCATCCGGCAGGTCCGTCAGGTCGATCACCAGATAGGGGTTGTCCGTATCGACATTGGTGCGCCCGCCCATGGCCGCGGCAGAGCCGGACACATACCGGGTCAGTACAACGGCCAGATGCTTTGTCTCCGGATTGTCCATCAGAACATCGTACCAGTCCTCTATGACCGGCATCTCCTTCAATGCCCCGTCCTGGTCATAGAGTGTGCTGTTGTCAAAGGTGATCCCCTTGCGGCGGTAGCACTCGATCAGGGATGCGTCAATGTAGGCCCGATCCTCTTCGCTGAGGTTTTTCTTCTGCAGGGAATACCACACACTCAGCCAGGACACCTTTTCCGCCAGAAGGGATTCCCGCCGGTCCCCGGAGGACCGGGAGCTGTATGGGTCCTCCCGGAAGCGCCTGATCTCCATCAGCCCGATGCAGTCCGGAGACGCCGGGCCGAGCTTGATAAACTGGCCGCCGAGGGATTCACACAGGGGGCGGTACTCATGACCTTTTTCCGGGACAATGCAGATGACCTTGCGCCCCTGTTCCCGCACCCGTTTCCCGATAGATTGCAGGATGGTAGACTTTCCGGCGCCGGTAGACCCGAATACGGCGAAATTGCCGTTGGTGTACTTATAGTCATCATAAAAGTCGATCAGCACGGGGGAGCGGTTGTAGAGATTCAAGCCCAGGAAAATGCCGCCGGAATCGCTGAGCTCATAGGAGGCAAAAGGAAACGCTCCGGCCACACCGGTGGTCAGAGCGTTTCTTCTGCTTTTCCGCTCAATATCCGGATCAAGCCCCAGGCCGGGGAGGAATGATAAAAACGCCTGTTCGTTTTTGAATTCACAGCGTTTCGCCAGCATATCCGAAGCGACACATAGCGTTTCCACCGCTGCGGCCCGCTGCTCCAGCGTCTCCAGATCATCAGCCACTACCTCAATCAGCGTGTACATAAAGTACAGATCCTCGCCCTCGCGGTTGATCCCCTCTTTCAAATAGAGCCCTGCGTTGATGGCGTCGCCCAATTCCTCGAAGTCGCTCCTGGTATCACCAACATCCCGCATCCGGGAGCGGTTAATCATGGTGGTCTGAGAAATGGAACTGAGGATTTTTTCCCGTGGCTGTTTTCGCAGCTGGAAGCTGACACTGACACCCTCTCCCGCTTCAATCAGCGGGGTGAGCCAGCCTTTTCCCACCACTGTGGCGTATCCATACCCGGCAATGTAAAGATAAGTGTGGTACACGCCGTCCACCAGAAGGAAGTGAGGGGAGTGCGTGTCAATGGAGGTGGGCGCGATCAGATCAGGGATTGTTGTCGCGCCGCCCTCCAGCCCAGGCAGCTCCGCGCTTTTTTTCTTTGGCATAAACCACTTTTTCTTTTTGGCGCCGGGACTTTCCGGCTTCTGCTCCAGGGCTGTGCCGACAACGCTTTCATCGTAAATACCGTGGATGGTCCCCAGCATATCATACGCACCCTCTGGGAGCCTGATATGCTGCGAGGTATGCTTATTGACCAGTTCATAAAAGAGCTCCAGAACAAAATTGTCCACATACTCCGGTTCCAGAACCGAAATCCCGCATCGGTCCAGATAGCGCCGCGCTACTTCCGCCTGTTCGTTAAGACGGGCGGCGATGGCGCCTGGAGAATTGTTTGCCGCTTTCATACCTGGCTCATAAGAAAAGGTCAGGAAAAAGCGGTGGGTGATGGCCTCTCGCTCTACAAGCTGGGGGACATACTGCATACTCTCCAGAATCATTTCACGGCAGCTTTCGTTCTGCTCACAGTCCAAACAATTCTTCATCAGCTTCAGATAGCCGTTCAGATTGAATTTTTGAGTCAGGACGTTGATCTGCAGCTGATCGGGAGCCACCTTCAGATAGGCGGCGAAATCGGCGATTGCGTTGCCCTGTTCCGTTTCTGAAAGTGTGTAGAAATTGACTGGCAGAAGTTCCAGCACTTTGACAAAGCGCTTGTCCCGGGTTATGATGACTCCTTTCAGAATATCCTTGATGGGCAGCCACTCCTGGCTGCTCCCGGAATAGGAGCCGCCTAAGTCATGGACGGCCGCAGCGGAATTGCCGAAGATAACGTCTTTCAGATTCATGCGGATGCACCTCTCCTCGATATGTTACGACCCGGCGGCGTTGGCGCCAGATCCACCATGTTTTTAGGTATCTTGTCAAACTGTCGTCCTTGAGCCCAATCAGTGCAAAGCCAACTGTGGGGACCAAAAAGAACAGGGAGACAGTGATCTTCCAGGTAATCACCAGCGGCAGAAACCTGGCGCAGAGAGCAAGCACCGGAAGTCCGATCAGGACAGCCTCCACTACATTCCGGATCTCGAACAGGCCGAATAGTTTTCCGGCGTCGGTGTAATTTACCGGAATGTGATAAGTTTCATACCCCATCCTGATCCCCCTGTTCCATCGTAAAGATATTGGGACAGGCCGACAGCTCAGCTTCCATCTGGGCCAGTTCCGCATGACGTGCGGACATCAGAGCTGCGCAGGCGCGTCTCAGCATGGCCTCATGCTGCGGCGACTGCCGGCCAGAATCCAGCTCAATCAGACTGAGCAGCTGGGATGAGATCCCGGCACAGAAGGCCAGTTCCGCAATCGTCACCCTATGCCGCAGTCTGAACGCCCTTATCCAGCAAATTTTATCCATGTATGCTGCACCCCCTAAGAAAATACCCAGAAGGGACCGCCCGCAGCGGCCCCGCGCCGGGCTTCATTCACTACAATGCCGAGCTCCCATTCCTGATTGCTTCTTTTGACGCTGGCCGGGTCGGCAACCAATATTTTTCCATCTTCTGTGATGCCGCGCAGGACAATAAAATGTCCGCCGTTTGTAAAATGCCCTTTTGACATCAGGGCGATCACCAGTTTCCCGTCCTGAAGCGCCTCTACCAGCTTGGTGCTGTTGTTTCCAATCCCGGTTACTGTGAGCCCATAGTGTGCGCCGCCATCCGGGATCAGACTGTGATAGCTTCCGTTCCCCTCGCAGCGGTGGCCGGTCTCCGCCGACCATTTCGCCACATCGTAAGGCGTAACGGATGAATCCACCAGCGTGGCCACCACAATGGCCAGCGCGGTCGGCCCACAGCCCTCCGCGCCAATCGTCCCGGTCTTCCCATAGAGCTTGTTGCCCCAACGGGCGTCCGTCTGATTGTAGTACACCACCGGGGTGTCCTGATGCTCAAAGGTCACATCGCCGTAATCGGTGTTGTAGTAGCCATCCCCGTCCGTATCGTCATATGATACAGACTGATCATCCACCAGTACGGAGTACAGGAGGGAGGCCCATTCCTTTTCCTCATCGGTGAAGCCGAGCTTTTCCATATATGCCTCCGGAGTCATGTCCCAGACAGTAATGTTCAGTACCCGGTCAATCAGAGAGGTGGAATAATCCAGCTTACCGTATATCAAGTCATCTACGGCGGCCTCGTCCATGGCCGTCAAATCCTGTTTATACTTGGTCGATCCGATGGCAACCAGCCAGTATTGATTCAAGTTCCCCAGATTTTCAGTGACGGAATAGCTGTCATACTGAGCGCTCCCGTCTGGAAGTCGAAAACCGGGCAGGATCGTATTCACCAGGCGCTCCAAAATGGACGGAGTCCGGGAGGTCGCCCGGTCATAAATTTGGGTCAGTTCTTGAGCAGAGTCTGTAAATTCGATGATTTCCTGATCTGTCGAGCTGTTGAAGCCGAACAGAATATTGGGGAGCGACACGAAGGCGAACAGGGGGAACAAAACAACCACGAACAGAAGGATCACACCCAACTTGATAAGCTCCGGCAGAAAAGACTTGGCGGCCTCGGCAGCCGCGCCGTACACCCCTCCATAGGCGGCGCCGCGGGCAATATTCGCGGCCGCTGCGGCGACACGAATACCCTTTCCTCCTGATCCGGACTGATAATCGTTCATATACTAAATACGCCTCCTTCTGATTCCCGTTTGACTCTAATTTCTAAAGGCGGAGCATGGGCGCTTCCTATGCGGCTCACCCATGCTCCTTGAGGATTTCAATTATTTTTTCTTATTGCGTTTTTTGGATGTGTTGCCATTGGGCGGAGCCGCCGGCCGTTTGATCCGGTGAGTCCCCGCCGAACTGTCTTTTGCCGTGGTTTCTTCGGAAGCCGTTTGGATTGTAGGCGGCCTTGGGGCGCCAGAAATTCTGCGTGATTCCTTTGCCCCGGTGGAAGCCTGCGTGCCCCCTATGGGAGGCCGGCTGGGACCAGCGGCCCGCTGCGTCCCTGCTGTACCGGCCGGAGGCTGAGTGCCGCCCACGGGAGGCCGGCTGGGACCGGAGGGCTGCCGCGCTCCTGCCGTACCGGCTGGGGGCTGGGTGCCGCCCACGGGAGGCCGGCTGGGACTGGAGGGCTGCCGCGTTCCTGCTGTACCGACTGGGGGCTGGGTGCCGCCCACGGGAGGCCGGCTGGGGTCGGAGGCCCGCTGTGCCCCTGCCATATCGGTCATGGGCTGGGTGTCCTCCCCAGGATGCTGGCTTGAGCCGGGAGGCCGCCGTGCCCATGCTGTGCCGATCGTGGGCTGTGAGCTGCCCACGTGAGGCTGGCCGGAACTGGAGGCCCGCTGCGTCCCTGCCGTACCAGCCGGGGGCTGGGTACCGCCCACAGGGGGGCGGCTGGGACTGGGAGCCCGCCGCGTCCCTGCCGTATCGGTTGGGGGCTGTATGTCCCTTCTATAACTGGAATCCAGCTCTTTTCCTGCCCCATAGTCGCTTTTCCCGGGCGCAGATACGCCTGGAGGAGTGGAGATTTTAGGCGTACCGTTTTGGCGTATCGGAGGCCGCTGCGGACGGTCCTGAGTGGCTTGCTGAGACGATTGCCGCTCCGATGTGATACGAAATGCTTCTTTTCCGGTTTTCCGATAGGAGTGTGAAAAAGTACCTGCCGCATCGGTAGCCTGTTTGGAATGTGCTGCGGACTGATGCTGGGAAGATGCTGCCTGCGTGGCCGCCTCAGCCCCTTCTGGCACCTGCCCCATAAGTATCGTGTTTATTCTGAAGCGCTGGCCGGCACCGGCTCCACCGCTTCTCTGCTCGGGAGGAACAGATGTATGCCGGGTTGGCTTTGCGTCCGGCGGGCAGCTTGGGCCTCCGGACTTGGGCTGATCCTTGCGCGTTGAAGGCGGCGCTGTCTGTGTTTCAGTAGAGGCAGACTGCTGCGCGCTTGTGCTTGCCGCATATGCAGCCCGTTCACTCTCCCGGTGCGTTCCAGACTGACCGCGGCCTGGGCCACCCTGACCTGACCCGCCGCCAGGCGGCGTAGCCCCCCCACCCCCGGATGGAGGCGAAGAAGGCGGCGGGGTGCTGGAGCTGCCTGCAGCGTGGCCGCCGTGGGGCTTTGCGCCGCCGCTTCCCTTTGATGCGGCCGATGCGGAGCGGGTTACAGCCATTCCAAGCCCGCGAATGGCCGCAAAGGCCACCATACCAGGTAAACCACGCCCAAGCCCATCCCCGGTGATTGCGGGATTTAGGCCGATTCGTGCCACAACGCTGTCTATTTTTCGGGCTACTCTTGCAATGCCGACAATCAGAAGCATCCAGGGCAGCACTCCCAAACCGGACGGCACATAGCCCATTGCGGAAATCAGCAGCTTCAAAAAGATGATGTTCATAACCATCATCAGACACATTGAAGCGAACATCCGGCACCAGCCCTTGAAGATGTCCTCTGTGCTCTTTGAGCCGCCCAGTCCGAATGCAAGCGGCGCCATTAGCACCAGAACAGCGGTCACTACATACCGTTCCGCCACTTCAAAGCACAGCTTAACAAACTGCCACATAACTACAAAGCCAACAATGATGATCAGCAGCCAGGACGCCCCAATATTAAAATTGCTCTCATCCGGAATGGTCACGGTAACACTGCTTGGTATCTGGAGCATTTGTATGATCTGAGCGGAAATATTCAGCCCGATCTCACAGATTTGCTGGCTTGCCAGGAGAAGAAAGGCAAACACAAAGGTGCGGGTGAAGAGGAGTTTTGGGTCCTCGCCCTCAAAACCGAGGCCGGAGACCATGGACCGAACGGCTTGGAATACAAGGTTTCCCATTAGGAGCGCCCAGCCGGCGGCAATCAGAATGGAAAGAATGTCCTTCGCAACAGGAGCTACCTGAAAAAAATAATCCAGGTCCATACTGAACACAGTCAGCAGGGAATTTGCAATGTACTGCACCATCTCCAGACACAGGCTGTAGATCCATTGCACAAAACCTTTGAAGATATTTTCAAGGATAGGAAATCCCCCCTATTCGGGGGACTCCCATTCGGCACGGGCCTCCTTCCAAACGCAATCCCCCGTTATTGGTTTATACTTTTACTGGGATAAAGCACCGGAGACGGGAGATATAGCGTGCGCTTCATGTGTTACAGCGCACGCCACCGGTCCGTGAGGCCCTTTTGACGGACGCAGCCCGAACAAACCAATGCGCCCTGCGCGTCTGCGAAACCGCAGCCGGCACAGGACACATTTTGATAGTCCGTATTTTCGTTCTCCAGGATGTCGTAGACAATGCGCGCTGCCTTCAAACCGGAATCTGTCGGGCTGAAATAACACTCTGCGATGCCGCTGGCATGAAGCTCATTCAGCAGATGATAAAATTCCCTCCAGCGCCAAAAGCGTTCTTCACTCAGAAATACGGCCTGCGCCATGCTGCTTGGGGCAGAATCCAGATAGCCGAAATGAAATTCCACCCTGCCGTTTCTGTTGATTCCAAAGGAGCAGGTTTGTCCATTTGCACGCAAAACCTTTACCGCCCCTCCAGACTCGGGGATGTGCTTGATTTGGACCGGCTCCAGCCGTATCTCGTCTTCCTTCATCTCATAAGCATCCCAGGGGGCGAAGTACAAAGTTTGCCCGACCGAGAGCTGCCCTTTGAGGAATTTGACCCGTGCTTTTAGACGGGAATCTGGACTCATTTCCAGTATTCAACCCCTCTCCGCAAAAATGTTCCGGCATCTACAGCTCGGTAAAACCGTCCGGGAACTCTGCTTTGATGCGATAATAAACTGACTGGGGGCGTACCCACAGCCGCTGGAACTTGTGCCACTGTTCCGCCTGCTTCCCGCTGGCGTCCCGGTAAAGCATCGCAAAGGGCCAAAAACCGGCCCGGTAGGTGTCAAGCAGCCGTTTTTCCGCCGCGTCCATCGTGTCTCCGGGGTAGCCGATCAGCACATAGCAGGCCGCCCGGTGTGAGGTCTGTGTGACGCCTTCTGAGCGCAGCAGCCGTCCAGCCGCAATCAGCGGCTCATAGTCATCCGGCGTGTCATAGGCAAAAAACATACGCTTGGCCCTAGACGCCTGAAGCAGTTCGACATGCCAGGGACGCAGCAGGCGGGCTTCCAGCCCCCCGGTAAAGGCCGGGCGTTCCTGCCGCTGCATGAGCATGGCAAAGACCGCCCGGATATGAGCTTCTGAACATGCCAGAAGGTTGTCGTCCAGTACATTCCACCCCGAGGTGATGGGGAGCTCACGCAGAACGCCGCCTTCCCGCTTTGGTACAGAGCAAAACCAGCATCGGTTGGGGCATCCGCGTGATGTGATTACATATCCGTATTTGAGATAGCGGCCGGGGACGAACGCACCGCCTGGCTCACAAAAGGCCGGACCGCCCATTCGCACCGGAAGCCCTGTGGCGGACCACATATCCGCCAGCCGCTCCGCTTTTTGCATATCATAGGTGAAAGTTACGGAGATATGGACCTCGCTGATGTCCGGCAATTCCCCGCAAGGCGGCGGGCCGGTAAAGGCGTATGGGTCTTCTGGTGTAGCGGCCGTCCGTCTTGGGAATACCCTGGTGATTTTTCCGTGATTTGACGCCATATCTGTCATTGGGTGGACGTACCTCCGTCCGGATCAAGGGTTGCCAGACCATCGAAAAGAGGCTGGACGTATGCCAGGAATGCCCCAATCCCGTTTATGACGATCCAGCAAAGCCAGATCCGTTTGAGCCAATCCCATGCCTGGTCGGTTTTATGCTGGTTATTGGACACTTTGGCTCCGACAACGGCGACCGCCGACATCAATCCGGCCAGTACAGTGCTGATGCCTGCAATTTTTGTGTAGACATCCTTGATGATGCGGTCTGCGGCCTCCCACATGTCCTCTGCTGCGGCCGCTGAGATGGTCATACTGAACAGAAGAATCACGATAAGCATGATCTGCATATAGTAGCGTGGGAGCTTAGGCCCCAAACGCTCGAAATATATCTTCAAAAAGACCACTCCAATCTGAAATATTATGTTTCCGTTACAGAATCAGCGGACAGGGATTGCCGGCAGTTTGATTCGCCGTATTTTCATAAAAGGCATCAATGTCCCCCATAGCGTCATAGGGCAGATGAAGCCAAACAATCGTCAACACATCCAGAGGATATGTCCACGACGCTGCCTGGCGGACTTGCCTGAGCATCTGCTCCGCACCGTAATTTGCGGCGGGCGGGACGTAGGAGCGGCCGGCCGCATCCATATACACCAAATGTTCATCTTTGGAAATAAAACGCCCTCCCAGCAATGACGCATAGGAAAACGCCGCTTGGCGCAGCTCATTGTTTCCGTAGAAATCCGCGTATCGCACAAAAGCTCTCCTCCTGTTCGTATGGGAAAGCGGTGGGACGGCCCGCAGGCCGTCCCACCAGTTCACTTTATTGCGTCAATAACCAGTTTTGGGCAGTGTCGGCTCATTCAGTCTAACGATCAGAGTGATCCACGCAGCCCGTCCGGTTTCCCACTGGCTCATGTACTGGCCGCCGGCATCGACCCGGTTGACCACCTGATAGCCATTGGCTAGGCTGGCGCTGGCCTGCACAGTGACAGTGGGCTTCACTACCGAGGCAAATCCAGCCGGGACTTTTCCGAATTCCAGACGCACATCCGTGACTACCTCGCCCTGCATCAGCTGGACAGCCGATAAATCGAAGGCGTAGTTGTTGGTACTGAGTAGGTTGGTTGCCAGTACACGGTAATCGTTATAGTTGGTCTTATAGGTGATCTGGTAGTTGAGTCGGGTGTTGTAAGTGCCGGTCGTGATGGTCTTGGCTGTGGAGCAGTCCGTGGGGAATTGGTCGTGGAGATAGAAATTCTCCAGCGCCACATTGGAGTTGTTGGCCACCGTGAGGTCATAGCGCATAGAGTCCCCGGCCAGGAGCTGCTTGTTCCCGGTTTTGGTGACTGTGACCTTCAGATTGGCCGGCTTGTCATAGACCGCGATTTTGATGATCTGCCCCGCATACTCCAGCGTGACATCGTGGACAGTGGGATCAAGCTGGAAATAGGCGGGTGCAGTGACTTCCCGGATTTTATAACGCGTCAAAGGCAGGGGCTTGGAGGCAGCAACACCCCGGGCGTCCGTGGTGATGTAGTCCACCACCCGGCCGCTGCGCTCATGGATGATTTCATAGATAGCTCCCTGGAGGGGTGTTCCTGCCGGATCACCTGTGACAGGATTGGCTTCAGAGGCGTACTTGTAAATCTGGATCTGGCCGGTAATGGCCTCGTTGACCCACTCAATTTCCGCTGTGCGGCCTGGGCGCACATAGACGGTCTTATACTCTTCGTCTAAGATATAGCCTTCAGCCGCTTCCAGCTCCCTCAAGTAAAACCGTCCGCTGGTATTGGCGCCGTCCGGAAGGTCGTCAGAGGTGATGTAAACATAGCCGTTATCATCGCTGGTGAACTCACCGATGGGATTGCGGTCCTCATCGTAGAGCAGGAACTTGACGCCATAGATACCCTCGCCGCTGGTATCCACCTTATGGATCAAAATACCGGAATTGGCCTCATTCTTGATCCGCAGGGTGGTCACTTCTCCGTTTTTGACCTCGAAATAATGGGGGGTATCGTCCAGACGGAAGTCGGGATTTGCTTCGATTTCAACTGCATAATAGGAGCCGTCCTCCAGGGCAAGATAGGCCCTGCCGTTTCGGTCTGTGGTGATGGTATCTACCAGGGCATCATCCATGCGGCGGATCTCAAAGGTGGTATCAGGAATCCGTTCAGAGGTCTTGCTCGCATTGACCTTGATGATCTCCACGCCGCCCACGGCGTTGTTGTAAAAACGGAGGGTCTGCGTATCATTGGGGTTGATGGTGACGGTCTGGCTCTGGCTGTCCGGGTCGATGGTGAATCCAGGTACGCTCTCCAGTTCCGTTACGATGACGGTGCCCGTGACACCAGACAGCGTGATCTTACCCGAGGAGTCAGAATAATAGATCCCGTTGGAGGACAGGGTGCCTCCGGCAGCGTCCACAAACTGCCCATTGGCGTATTTGATTTCAAATTTGACGCCCTTCAGAGGAACCGTTGTGCTTCCGGTGCGCCCCCACTTTTCGATCACGAGGTTTCCCAGGGGCTTGTTGCGGAACTCCAAGGTCACCGTCTGTCCGGCCTTGATTTGGGCAGTCTGGGGTGTGTCATCCAGAAGGAAACCATCTTTTGCCCGGGTTTCTTTGACCACAAGTGTGGTGCCGGGGTCGATGCCCTCAATGAGGATGGTCCCGGCGGAATCGGTAGTGAAATAGCCGTTGCTGTCGCCCACCACCGTGCCGTCGCTCTCGGTCACAAAGAACTGAACATCAGAAATCGGAGAGTTATCGGCACTGGACACCTTTTTGATGAGCAGCGAGCCCTTGGGACTGTTGCCAAAATAGACCTGAACAACCTCCTGATCCTCGCCGGAGAGATAGACCGTCTGAGGCGGGGTGTCGATCACATGAGAGCCATCACTGGAGAGCTCTTCTATGATGTAAGTGCCGGCTTTGCAGCCCGTGACGGTGAAAGAGCCATTGGCCGAAGTCCGGTAGGTCCCGATGACGGTGCCGCCGGTACCGGAGGTGTTGCCGCTCAGGTAACGGACCTGGAACACAGCCCCCTCAATGGCGGCTCCAGTCTCACTGTCATATTTCCACACGGAAATAGCCGAGAGAGGCCGGTTGCTGAAGCGGAACGTGTGCCCCTCGCCTGCGGCGATAAACGCCTCCTGCGTGTCCGGGTCCGCCAGAGCAAAGCCCGGCGCCGGCTCCAGCTCCTTTACCCGAAACCAGCCATCACGGAGGGAGAGGTCCGGGTCGGAGAGCACGATACGGCCCTCTTCATCGGTGTAGAACACGCCCAGGTCGTTGTACTCTCCGGTAGCGGTGTTGTTGGATGCGTACCAAACCTGGAACGGTACATTTTCGATTCGATCATGTGTGATTGAATTTTCCTTGATAATCTCGATGGTGGGGCGCTTATAATTTTGGAAATAGACATCCCGATCGCGATTGGGGAACAGCGTCACCAGCTGGGACTCCTCCGCCAGCAGGTAGGGCTCCGGAACCGACTTTTCGATGACCTCTACAACGCCGGGCAGCAAGTTCTCCACCACGGCGACACCGGTCTCATCCGTTTTTACCTCGGCAATAGAATGGCCGTCGGCGCCTTTCACCAGATAGACGGTCCCGGGGATCGGAGCCCCGGTGTCCCCATCGGCCTTATGGATATAGAGATTGGGGCGCTTGTCATTGGTCAGGGTAATGGTGCTGGTCTGGCCGGGAAACAGCTCCACATGGTGCTCGGTATCATCCGGGATGTGATCCAGCACCGAGGACAATTCACGCACGGAATAAACGCCAGGCTCCAAACCGGAGATCAAGATCTCCCCCGTGGAATTGGTGGTGCGGTCCAGATAGTGAGAGCCGTCCTCAATCTTGGCGATCCGGAAGGTGACGCCAGCCAGCCGGGAGCCGTCGCTGCTCAGCTTGATGAGCTGGAGAGAGGGGTTGATGTGATTGGTGAAAACGAACTGGGCATCTTCATTGGGCTTCAGCTCAATGATACGCTGGGCCTCGTCGATCACATAGCCGTCGCAGGATTTTTCAGTCACTACATAGGAGCCAGGGGGGAGCATGGAAAGGTCGATTTCTCCATTTTCGTCCGTCCGGAACTCCTGGGGTCCATAGGTCCCCTCCACCGATTTGATCTCGAATACAGCGTTGGGGATGACCTTGGAGGGGTCGTCGGAATCCACCTTCACCAGCCGTAATCCGGGCTTGACATCGTTGAAGAACAACAGCTCCTTAATGCCGTCTCCGGCGTGGAGCTCTACCTCCTGGGGGGTGGTGTCCAAAATGTGCCCCTCATCGCCGGTATCTACTTCAAACGCCCGGTAAGTGCCGGGCTCCACATTGGTGAGCAAAATCTCGCCGAACTGGTCCGTCTTGAAATTGCCTAAAAATTTGCCGTCCCGATAGACGGCGAAGGTGACATTGGGCATGGCGACCATATTTTTTCGATCATACTTGATGATCCGCAATCCCGGTAATTCCTCGTTGATGATAGGGATTGTAGTGGTTTCGCCAGCAACCACCGTGGCGGTGTAGACGGTATCATCCAGCTTCCAGCCTGCCGGCGCTGTGATTTCCTGGATACGATATGCCCCCAGGGGGATCTGATCGAAAATGGCGACTCCCGCGCTGGTCGTCGTCGCAGTCCAGGTCTGGCCGCTTTCGATATGCTCAATTTTGATGACCGCCCCCGGCAGGTTCATGCCAGTGTCGGATTTTTTCTCGATACGCAGAGTGCCATAGGGATCATTAAAAAATGTCACCTCGGCTACTTCATCGTAGACGACAGTGACATTCTGTGCTGGCTCTTCGCTGATGATATAATGGGAGGGGGCTTGGCGCTCAATTACGGTATAATTCCCCACTTTACTCAGCGGAATTTCGATACGGCCATCCCCATTGGTCACAAAGGTACCGATGGAGTCACCATCCGGGCCGATGACCTCGAACAGTGCCCCACTAATTGGAATCTCGGTGCCGGTCTCATATTTGAGGATTCGCAAGCCGGTTTCATACTCGATGGTCGTACCGTCCGAATAGTTGCTGTATGCGGACAGTCGCATTGTGGTCGTGGGGTCAGTATCTACTACATAATTCTGGAGTTCGCCGTATTCATCTTTCTCTTGGCATATCGCAAAAAATACGGCGTATTTATAAACATTCGTGCTGAAAGACAGCTGAACGCTGCCGGTTTCTCCCTGCACGCTTTCCAGAGGATACAATACCTTGAACTTGCCAGCATAGCCGTCGCCTGTACCCTTGGTGGTGATCGTGGTAATGTCCTGATTGTTCATGTCCACAATGCGTGTGCCCTCCGGGACGAGAGATGGATCAGAAAAAGACACATTTACCGCATAATCACATACCCAAGTTTTAGACCAGAAAGTAAAAACCTGTTGCTTGTACTGCTTTCCGTCAATGGTGACCTCATAGGCGGTATCCCGATCTGGAGTGCAGCTTACCTCAGGGGAGAGCATTTCATTCCAGGCCGTACCACGGGCATAAATGTCCTTTGCCGCAGCCAAAATCTTCTGCGCTCTTTGGAGTTCTACGCCGGTTAGAGTGGGGTTGACTTTCAGGTTGTTGATGTCCCAATCGCTGATGAGATAGCACCACAGGGCCATTTTAGTCGCGTAGTAGCCCTGATATTTATTTTCCAGTCCGAGTTCGGTCAGACTTCTCGTGGGATAGCCGTTGGCCACGATACCGACAACCTTGGGATCGCTGGCTTTTTCATCAGCGAGATATTCAATACTCTCGCCGACTCCCACGGTCTGAGGGACCCCCACCGTGTTCGGATTGACACAGTAAGCAGGGATCTCCCGGGTGCTCCCGCTCCCGTTATCATAACTGTAATAGGTGTAAATTTGGGACCTGATCCGCCCATTGATGGACAGATAAGACATTTCAACCTCTCCATTGTAAATATGAACTTCCCCCAAGGCATCCTCTGGGGTGGACGCAGCAAAAGCGGCGGTTGGCAGGAGCCCCATGGCCACAAGGAGAGCCAGGAGCATCGAAATCAGTCTTTTTTTCATGAGCGACCTCCATCATATAAATTGGGAGGACGCCCCTACCCATAGTTGCATCCCCCCTTGATTGGGTTTGATTAAATTGTAGGGAATGCAAAATGGGCAAAAAGAAAGACAGTGTACCATGTGGCACGCTGCCTTTCTTATAAACTACCCAAAATCAGATTACATGAATTTGATATTCAGTGTGAAGATATACACCATCCTTGTAAACATCCCAAGCTTGCATAGAGTAAGTTCCAGGTGGCACGGAATTGAACAGATTAACGATTTCACTCGCTCTCCAGGGCCAAAACATTTGATAGGAGAGATCGTCTGGAATGCTCAGGTTAATGTAAACAGGGAAAATCCCCTTGGCATTCAGCTTAGGGGCACCGTTTTCCCATGTCGCCGGGTTATCGCCAATGGCGTTGTAGAGGGTGTAGAGCATTCTCCGTGTCTCATAGAGATTGCGGACACGAAGATGATTGCCGGTTTCATTTTGCCAGTGCCGCACCTCCATTTCCGGAAGTTCCGGTTGCGGGAGCAAACTCCAGTCACAGGTCGGCTCTGGCAGGGGACCGATTGGGCCGGAGGCAAACATACTCTTGTCCCACCGGCTTACATCGGTAATGGTATAATTGGTGCCGTCGTTACAGCGGATCACATCTCCAGCCTGTGGAACATAGCGGGACCCATCCGATGGGATATTGATCGAGCCATCGGTATTGTAAGTGATTCCTTGGCGGCCGGAAGCCGAACTCCCTGTCCCGTCCTGCGGGATATTTTCGCCTGCTTCCCCCGCGGCGGCATCGCCTACTCCAATGGAGCCGCCCTCTGGGCTGCGCATCGCACGGTAGAGGAGAATGGCCATATCGCCTCTGGTGACAACGCTTTTTTCCGCCAGCTCGCTCGGAGCAAGACCGAGGCTGATCAGCTTATCACAAGCAGTGCTGTAGTCCCACCCGCTGGATTCTGGATACCCAAGATGCCGCAGGATTACCGTGCAGGCCGCCGCAGGCGTCACCAGATCTGCGGCGCCAAAGCTACCGTCGTCATATCCCACCATCAGGCCATTGAAGGATAGGTATCCGACATACAATCTGGCCCACTCTGGAACGTCTGGGAATTCGCACTTTCTGGTGTAGAGCTCCCGCTCCGCTTCCAGATGTTCCGGATTCACTGTGATCCGGGTCAGAATGACCGCCAGTTCTGTGCGGCTCAAAGTCTGGTCTAAGGCCATGTCTCCGTTTTGGTCGCCGACCATAACCCCCTGTTCCGACACATAGCTGGCCGCGGCCCGCAGTTCATCGTTTTGAGCGGCAGCCCCCGCGTTGACGCACATGCTCAGGGCCAAGCCTGCGCACAGTACCGCAGACCAAACACGTTTTGCTTTCATTTCAGGCTCCCTCCTCATAAAGTGTCGTGCTTGCGCTTAACCGCAGCACCTTCCGTTCAGCGTCATACTGGCAATCATCGAAGCTGTAAATGCCCCACAGCGCCAGCTGTTCCGCTATATTGGAAGGGACATCGAACGTGAGATCCATGCGCAGATTGATCCTGCCTGTGTCGTCCTTTTGACAGCCGGATTGACGGAATGGGAATTCACAGACCATGACAAGCACCTCGTTTCCTTTTTGTTTGCAGCGCCTCTTACAGCCTCACAATAATACAGGAAATCCAGCTTGTCAAAGGTTTTTTATTCGGTAAAAGGACGTTATTTCGCACTTTGGGCAATCAGTGCCCAAATTCCATCTTTGCGCCTCTTTTGGGGCAAAAACGAACTCGAAAAAATGAATTTGAATTTTTTATGAACTCACTTCAATCCCCTGGACACAGACGCGCTTGGGTGGCTGATCCGCCAGACATGTAATCAAAGTGATCCGATTGTCTGATGTGGCGTTCAAATAGCTCCAGTCAGTCCAGTCGATGATCCCTACATAGCTGACGGAATAGGTGCGGGTTCCCAAACTTGTCTCATAGCGGATGGCATCACCGACCTCCAGATTTTTAATAGAGCCGATATTATGGCTGGAGCCCCGATTGTGTCCACACAAACCAATGTTCCCGCTCCATGCGCTCGTGCTGGGGAAGTGCCCCACACCTTTCCGCATGGACGCGGAGGATGTTCCATCATAGACCCGGTAACGGATGCCCAGGCTTGGGATTGAAAGAGTGCCTATGCTGCCGTTTGCCTGCTCTACGTCGCTGACAGGGGTAAAGGCCGTCACCGGGGTAACAGACGGTCCTCCCCACTGAAGCGGGTAATCATTGGAAGTCCCGTCTGGATAGATGCTTCCGGAAGAACTGCCAATGCCATACTCGATGGTGTTCCCTGCCAACGGAGAAGGTGCGCTGTCAGCCAGAGGGTCTAAAAAATCCACCGCATTCTGGCCGCCGTAATTGTACTGAGCGCCATAAACCTCCTCATATGCGGTGCTTCCATAATAGTCGGCCGGGGCTTTTGTTTCAAAAGAGTAATCGGCAGCCATTGCCGGTGTGCTGAGCAGCATACACCCCATCAGAGCGAGTGTGATGCGCTGGAACAGTTTCATAGTTCAGATCCCTCCTTATCCTCGTCCTTGACCGCAAACCAATAATTTTCTGTTTCGTTCCCGTCAATGGGCTCTACCAGATGCGTACGCACCCCATCATAAAGGCGGATGCTGATGAGCCGTCCGGCCAGCTTCCGGGCCAGCTTGTTTTTCAATTCCACGCTGGAATCTCCCGCGGGGTATTCTTTCAGCTTGGTAAAGTCCAGTTTTGGATTGCGTACAGCTATGCGCTGCCTGCCCAGCTTTTTATATGCAACACCTTTTGCGTTCATCGCATAGATGGCCGCATTTGGCCGGCGCAGATATAGAAAAGCCAGGATAGCCGCAAGCATTGCCAACCCGGCCGCCAGCAAAACCAGAAGAGGAAGCCCGATCGAAAATCCGGACTTCAGCTGTGTCCCCAGATAGGTCACCGTATATTGGACGGAGCCAATCCCTTCTGATGTGATCTCGCCCGTATAGGTGGCCGTGGTGATATATCCGGTTGCCGCACTCCGGCTTCCGGTAGCCTGGTAGGTTGCGGTAGCTGTATAGGAAGTTGGCACCAGGGTATCGTCTGCCAGACCTGTCCCTGTCACCGCCCAGGAGATGTTGCTGAGGGACAGCGTCTTTCCGTCCTTTACTGTGGTAGTCGGGACATAAGACGGGTCATTCCTGGGGAGCCCGGTAAACTGCTTTGTGTCCGTAATGGTGTAATACTTGGTGGTATAGCCGGCCGCTTCTGTTTGAAGCGTAGTGTGGTCCAGGGTAAGCACACCAGAATATCCATCCTTGCTGTATTCCATGGTCGGCGCCAGCTGCTCCAGGATTGCGGCCAGAGAATCGCTGCTGGTCGTTACGGTCACAGTTTCCGTATGCGCCTTGGAATCATGGAATGTCTGGTCTTCCTTTACCGTTTCCAAATGCTCATAGTGGTAGCCCTCAAGATCAAACGGCTCGTCAACCAGTTCGGATGGATCATCCTCTGGGCTGAGTTGGTAGGTCTTGATGATCAGCTGCCGGCCATCCCGGTTTTCTGTCACAGAGCTTTCCGGGATATATGCCGCGGAAACTGGTAGGCTCAGCAGACAGAGCAGCGATAAAAATACAGCCAGCCTCCTCATGCGTGTTTCCACCACCTTCTGTACAGAGCGTAGAGCAGCGCTGGGACAGCTGCCGCGGCACAGGTCAGGATCAGTTTCTGCTTCATTTTGTTTTTCCTCCATTCACAAAAAATTCTATGGACAGCTCCTGATAGGAGCATGAGCCATCACGCATTCGGTCCAGCAGGCTCAGTGAGGACTCCAAAGCCTGCATAGTATCGCGCCGGTGCTGCTTGACAAATGGGGTCAAAAAGAGCACATCGCCATCTGGCGTCATGGTAAAGATGATGCGGACCAGGGTTTTTGACTTGGCGCGCAGCTCATAGAGACTGCTGTACCGTTCCAGTGTGAAATGCTTTACATAGGGCTCCCGCATGACGGAAACTGGGGCCTGAAGCATGAGCGCGAACAGTGACAGGAGCTTCTGCCGCTGCTTCTCGTTCAGTTCGTCATTGAAGAAATCATACAAAGGCGGCGTTTTATCACTGGGCATTGCGATCATCAGCTTGGACATAACTTTCCTCCTCACGAAATACTTCGGTCAGCGATTCCACAAAACCGATTGAGAATATCTTTAATGCTTTCGGTGAGCCCATCAGCCACCAAACGGGGTCTGGCAGGGGCTTTCTAAGCTGGTCATACTGCAGCGACAGAAAAAGGTAGATGCCCTTATAGTCCTTTCGCCCTGACAGTTCATCAAAAGAGGCCAGCACTGTGCCAACAGTCGATTTTGCATAGCTGTCACACAGGTTATAGTAGAATTGAGCCGCATAAATCCTTGTGAATAAGCGCATGTTCTCTACGTTGATTTCTCCATCTCTTTTGACGATCCCCATCTGATAAAGCCTGCTGAGCAGTGGACCATCCATGGGACGGGCGGTGGAGGGCGTTCCTGCTGCTGTCATTTTGATCCATCCTTTCGTTGTAAAATGTGAAATGGGCAAAAAGAAAGGGCTGATGGCGGATGAAGCCATCATGCCCTAACTTCTTATGCGGATGATGTGTTCCTTCCTGACTGGAAGTAAAAATCAAGAGCTTTTTCTACAATTTCAGAGATTTCTTTTTGAGACGCACCTTCCGAAAAATACTTCCCGCAGCTTCTGGGGAGGCGGACAGATACCAGGCCCCGATCTGGCTTTGCCGGTTTCTCGCAGGCCAGCAGTTCTAAAATACGCTGTTGATCCAGCTTTCCTTGTTCAAACTCTTCCCGGAGCAGCTTGGCCTTCCCCTTGGACACGGTCGCGCCATGCTGGGAAATTACTTGGTGGATGCAGGCTTGCAGGGTGGAGTTCTCAATAAAGCTGATTTCATAGGCGGCCAGCTGCCCAATCTTTTTGCTCTCGTCCAGTAAAAGGAGCAGTGGACGGTACAGTGTGGCAAGACGGCAGTACTTGGAGATTTTATCTCTCGTCAGTTCGTACTCCTCGGCCACCTTTGCGTCCGTGTGCAACTTCTCCTGACAGTCAGGAGAAGTTGCGTCATCGTCCTCCACTCTTGCCACGAGGAGATCTGTCCGCCGGCCCTGCTGCTTCATAACATTGTAATGGGCCGCCACACACAGCACTCGCTGGGAAAAGCGCAGATCGGACAACGACCTCTGCTGAAAATTCATTTCAAAGAACAGATCTTCCGCCATCTTGGGCGTTAGATCTGTGCGGATGACTGCGGAGACTGTGGTGAGTCCAGCGAGCTTTGACGCGTTGACCCGGTTATGTCCACTGATGATGATGTGCCGGCCATCTGTTGTTTTCCAGACCAAAATAGGCGTTTGCACACCGTGCTTTTGGATGCTGGAGATCATACCAGACAGGCGAGCCCCGGTATAGAGGGGGAAATGTTCCTCGTGATTTGGATACCCCTCCAAAAGCTCCAGTGGAAGGACCTCTGTGATGGAGGTACTGGTTTCAGGCTGTTCTCCGGGCTTGACAGGGAAATTGATCATATCGGCAAATGTCTGGAACTGGATTTTTGGCTGTCCATCCTTAACCCGCATCTCCCATCAGCTCCTTCAAAAAATCTTCGTATGCGACAGCCGCAGGATTTTTAGGCCGGTATTCACAAATCGTCTGCTGATAGCCGCTGGCCTCCGCCACCTTAACGGAACGGGGGATCCGAGTGTTAAAAATCCGAATTTGATTCCCGATTGTCCGCTCCAGTTCCTGGGTGATCTGAGTGGAAAGATTGGTATTTCCCTGATTCATAGTAATCAGGATTCCGGCAATCTCCAGCTTTGGATTTGCATGTTGACGAATTTGCTGGAAATTCCGGATAAATTTCATGCTGCCAATAGCAGAGTAGTACTCCGCCTGGGTCGGGATTACAACGCTGTCAGCACACACCATGACGTTCAGCATGCTGGTATCAAAGTTTGGCATACAGTCAATGATGATGTAATCATAGCTCGGTGAGATCTGGCTGATGTACTCTTTCAAGATATATTCACGGAAATCCACGTTGCTCAAATTGCGCTCCAGAGTAGAAATTTCCTCATTGGAGGGCACCAGGTCTACGCCGTGGTAGGAGTACATATAGCTGGATGGACTCGGAAGCGGCTCTCCAATGATGACCTGCTTCACAAGGGACAGAATGGTAGTTTGGAGCTTATCTGGGTTTGGCACCCCGTAGGCCAGGGAAGAATCCCCCTGGCTGTCTAAGTCAATCAGGGCGGTACGTTTGCCGCACCGGGCCAGCAGATAGGCCAGTGTAGTGGCTGTAGTCGTTTTCCCGCAGCCGCCTTTTTTATTATAAACAGCGATAACTTTCGCCACAAAAAGCACCCCTTTTCACAATCATACAGTATCGTTCACCTGACGGTGTACGACAACTTCAGGCTTATTCGAGATGGGCGCTGGGCCCGCGTGTAATGGCGGCAAGTCTAACAGGTTTCTAACAGTCCTCGTTTTTTTCGCAAAATCCCGTTGTCTTACAGGCGGAAGTTGTTTCCATCCAGAGCCTTGTCAGTGGCCCTTTTTCCCAGTAAAATCAATGGGTAGAAGGGTGTCGATACGATAATGGAATCGGCCTACTAACATATCTGGGCTGTAAATGGCATTCAAGAGGTCAGCGGTTCGATCCCGCTTATCTCCACCAAAAAGAGGCAGAAACCAATTGGTTTCTGCCTCTTTTTTGCTAACGGTGTCGGAAATTTGAGTGATATGTGGTATACTAAACCAAAGGGGGGCTTATGGGAGAGGCACTTCAAAAGAAGCCGAGTCAGGAGGGGCGTTTTTTGTTTAACTGTCATGACCGCGGAATGAAGGCCTATCTGGACCGGCGGTGGAATACGTGGGGGGCCGCCCGGTTGGCGGAGAGAGTATGAAGAAAGAGCCGGAGTGATGGAAGAAAAGCGGACACCCCCGGAGTTGGCCCGGGCGATGATGGAGCTGTTAGGCTGTCCTTGTACCTATTTCGCACCCATGTGGGATGACGATCCCCTGCTGGAATGCCTGCAGATGAACCTGGAGCCGGAGGGGGGAGTACATGGCGTCACGCCGGAGCAGGCGGCGGCGCGGTACTGACAGGAGCGGCATGGAGCGGTACCCTGCGCCGTCACCCACGACGCGCTGGAGTGCCAATTACCCCGCCCGATGGCCCGGGAGGAGTCGATAGCCCTGACGCTGGAGCAATAGGGCTTTTGCCCGGACATTGTGGATCAGGGCGTGGAGCAGATCGGCATCCTGGCGGACGGCCTGGCAAAGTCGGAGCTCTGGTACTTTTGGTGGAATTAAACCGGGGGAGGACTATGGAAAAAGAGTTTATCAATCTGACGCCGGAAAACCTGGACGGGGAGCACCTGTGCTGCATCATCCGCAGCAGGAAGCCCCATCCGGGGGTGGAGGCCAAGCGCCGCTGGCTTGCCGGGCGGCTGGAGGAGGGGCATGTCTTCCGAAAGCTGGACGAGAAGGGGGCGGTATTTGTGGAGTATGCCCCGCTGGAGACCGCCTGGGTCCCCGTGACGGGGGACAACTACCTGTACTTGTACTGCCTGTGGGCAGCGGGGGCGTACAAGGGAAAGGGCTGCGGGCGGGCGCTGATGGAGTACTGCCTGGCGGACGCCGGAGCGAAGGGGAAGTCGGGCGTCTGCATGCTGGGCGCCCAGAAGCAGAAGGCCTGGCTCTCCGACCAAAGCTTTGCGAAAAAATACGGCTTTCAGGTGGTGGACACCGCCGCCGGAGGGTATGAGCTGCTGGCCCTCTCCTTTGACGGCACCGCGCCCCGGTTCACGGATGCCGCCCGGCGGGGGACGATCCCAGAGCAGGAGCTGACCATCTATTACGGCATGCAGTGCCCCTACATTCACGCCAGTCTGGAGCAGGTGAAGCGCTTCTGCGGGGAGAGGGGCGCGCCGGTGACCCTGATCCCGGTGGACAGCCTGCAGAGGGCCAAGGAGTTGCCCGGCGTGTTCAACAACTGGGCGGTGTTCTACCGGGGGCGGCTTGAGACGGTCAACCTGCTGGATGAGGCGGGCCTCAAGCGGCTTCTCTCAAAATGAATTTTATTCATTGACTTTTGTTCAATCGAGTGCTATACTGCGGATGAGGTGATGGGATGGCGCGGATATCAAAGCCGCCGGAGGTACGGCGGCAGGAGATCCTGGACACGGCCATGGAGCTGTTTGCGGAAAAGGGGTATGAGGACACCTCCATGGCGGACATCGCCAGGCGGATGGGGGTGGTGCAGGGGCTGTGCTACCGCTATTTTGACTCCAAGCGGGTGCTGTTCCGGGAGGCCATGGAGCAGTATGTTCGGGAGTGCTGTGCCGCCGGGCTGCCCATCATCCACGACCGGAGCCGCACGATCCGGCAGCGGCTGGACGACATGGCGGCGCTGACGCTGGAGACCGAGCAGAACGCCCGTTACCACGCCTTTTACCACCGGCCGGAGAACCAGAGCATCCATGAGGAGCTAAACTGGCGCATCTGCGCCTATCTGACGCCCCATGTGGCGGAGGAGCTGGAGGACGCCTGTCAACGGGGAGAGCTGCGCCTGGAGCATCCGGCCCTGGCGGCCAGCTATCTGCTCCACGGGCAGATCGGCCTGCTGGGGGAACATGCGGTGCCCCTGGAGGAGCGGGTGGCGCTCCTCCGGCGCTATGCCGGCCGGATTCTGGAGCCGGAATACTGAACAACGCCTCCGAAGCGCGGGGACGCGCGTCGGAGGCAAAAAATTCCCATTCGAGTGAACAAAATTCAATGAATAAAATTCAATAAGGAGAATGTGCTATGAACGACTGTAAAACGCGCTCTGGCCGAGCCTTTGACCGGCAGGCCTGGACCTATGACACCGCCCGCTTCGGCAGCCATGCCCGTGGGCTGTACCCGGTGTTGCTGGAGCAGCTTGCCCAGATTCCCCACGGCTCGGTTTTGGACGTGGGCTGCGGCACGGGAGAGCTGCTGCGGGAGGTGGGGCTCCGGTTTCCGGAGACCGCCCGGACAGGGCTGGATCTGTCGGCCAATATGCTGGCGGTGGCCCGGGAAAAGCTGGGCGGCGCGGTGGAGCTGGTGCAGGGGGACGCCGAGCGCCTGCCCTTTGCCAACAGGCGGTTTGAGGTGCTGCTGTGCAACGACTCTTTCCACCACTATCCCAACCCGGGCGCGGCGGCGGCGGAGTTTGCCCGGGTGCTCCAGCCCGGCGGCGTGCTCCTGCTGGGAGACTGCACGGCCCCGGCGGGGCTGAGGGGGGTGGCCAACCTGTTCCTCCCCCTGTCCGGCGAGGGGGACGTGCGCCTCTACAGCGGGGCGGAGCTGGCCGCCCTGCTGGAACCCCACTTCCATGGCGTGGAGTTCCGGCGGGTGGGGCGCTCCAGCCTGCTGGTCTGGGGGGTTCGATAAAATAAAAAGCACAGGCCCGCCGCATATGCGGCGGGCCTGTGCCGGTTATTCGTCAATGGCGAAGTGATAGAGGCTGTCATAGTCCATGGCCACGGCGATGTCCACGGTGCCCCGCACCTGGTTGTAGAGGCAGGACCACTGGGTGGAGCTGTCCTTGCCGGGCTGGGGCTGCTGGCTGACCGCCTGGAGCAGGGCCATGCCCTCCTCCTCGGTGAGCACGCCGCCGCTGGCCTCCATGGTCTCCTCCAGGACGGCGAAGCGATCCTGGCCCCGGCCGAAGTCCCAGTCGCCCTCGGTGAGCAGAAAGTTGGTGGCCCGGGGACTCTCCACCACGTTCATCTCGTCGCCAATGTACTCCACCACCACGGCGCGGCCGGCGGCGTCAGCGATCTGAAAGTGGTAGCAGGAGTTGGCGGAGGCGTGCATGTCGTACTGGCTCAGCAGTGCCAGCGCCTCATCCACGGTGGCCGCCCGATCCAGCAGCAGGCGGATGGCGGTGGTGGTGGTGATGTCGGGCTTGTCGGTCTGCTGGTCGGTGGGCTCGGTGTCGATGAGCAGCACTCCCACCGCCAGGCCCTTCTCGTTCAGGCCGTCCAGAGGGACATAGGGGGCGGCCAGGGTGAGCAGGCTGTCCAGCAGGCTGGTGGGTAGCTTGTCCTCCCCAAAGCCGATGTAGGACAGGTTAACCATGGAGATGGAGCGGTAGCCGTCCTCCGGGGCAGTGCGGACAAAGAGGGCGGGGGAGTAGTACATGTCAAAGTTGCGGCCGAAGATGGCGTCGCCCTCCGGGGTCTCGGCGGCAAAGGTGGAGCAGCCCAGATCCGGGATGTCGAAGCGCAGGGGGAGACCCTTGAGCAGCTTCTGCATCAGGAAGTCCAGCAGCTCGTTGTCGTTGGAGGCGCCGCCCTGGGCCAGAAAGTCGTCCAGGCCGTAGTCTCCCAGATAGGTCATGGTGAACAGGTCGGTGTCGTCCACCCGCTCAATGGTGTTCAGGGTGCGCAGCTCGGCTTGGAACAGGGCCAGCAGCACCAGCACGGCGGCGAGAATCACCGCCGCCAGGGCGAGCAGGGCCCGCCGAATGTATTTCCCGGCGCGGCCGGGGCGCTTGGTCGTGGTCTCGTGCATGGTTGAGCTCCTTTTCTGATGTAGGCTTGTTTGACGCTCGAATGATTTGATAGCCAAACGAATTACCATGATAAACAGAGGCGGCCAAACTGTCAAGAGAAATTTGGAAAAAGGGGTTGACATATTAGAATATTTGAATATAATAATATTAGAAACTGACGATGAGGTGAGCGATATGAGCGATCCCACCGCCCTCTATGAGGAGAAGGCGGAGCTGCTGAAGGCCCTGGCCCACCCGCTCCGGCTGCGGATCGTCCGCGGGCTGCTGAAGTGCGGCTGCCGCAACGTGGGCTGCATGGAGGCCAACACCGGCCAGTCCCAGTCCTGCATCTCCCAGCACCTGATGCGCCTCAAGGCCGCCGGGGTGGTCAAGGCCGCCCGGTCGGGCAACGAGGTATACTATGAAATTGCCAACCCGGAGGTAGCGGCGGTGCTCTCCGCCCTCTTCGGCGACCGGGAGGAGGAATACCAGTGTACGATATCGCGGTGATCGGCGGCGGCCCGGCGGGCCTGTCCGCCGCCATCCAGGCCAGGGCGCGCAACAAGTCGGTACTGGTGGTCAGCGGGGACGACCGGGACAATCCCCTCTACAAGACCAGCCGCATCGACAACTATCTGGGTTTTTACAATGTGACCGGTCCCGAACTGCTGGAGCGCTTCCGCACCCACGCCGGACAGATGGGGGTGGAGCGGCGGGACGGCCGGGTGCTGAATCTCCTGGCCGCGGGCGGCGCATACTATCTGAGCATCGGCAGCGAGGTGGAGCAGGCCCGCGCCGTAGTGCTGGCCACCGGCGTGGTGCGGGCGAAGAAGTATCCGGGCGAGGCGGAGCGGCTGGGCGCGGGAGTGAGCTACTGCGCTACCTGCGACGGGATGCTCTACCGGGGCAGGGAGATCGCAGTGGTGGGCAAAACCGCTGACGCTCCCCACGAGGCCAACTACCTGCGGGAGCTGGGATGCAGGGTCACCTACGTCAGCGACCGGCCGCCGGAGGGCCTGCACTCCGATATTCCCTTCGTGAAGGCCGTCCGGCTGGAGGTGCTGGGGGAGAAGAAGGTGGAGGCCCTGCGGGCCGACAGCGTGACCCTCCCCTGCGAGGGCGTGTTCATTCTCCGCCCCTCTATGGCCCCCGCCGACCTGCTCCCCGGCCTGGCGCTGGAGGGCGGTTACATCAAAACCGACCGGAACATGGCCACCAACCTCCCAGGCGTGTTCGCCGCGGGGGACTGTACCGGCCTGCCCCTCCAGGTGTCCAAGGCCGTGGGGGAGGGCCAGGTGGCGGGCCACCGGGCATCGGAATACGTAGACACACTCTAATTCATCATAAGGCGATACAGAGAAAGGACGGAACAAATTATGGCACTTATTCATCTGACCAACGAGGCGTTCGACAAGGCCACCGCCAGCGGGCTGGCGATGGTGGACTTCTGGGCCACCTGGTGCGGCCCCTGCAAAATGCTCTCTCCGGTGATCGACGGCTTGGCCGACCGCTACGAGGGCAAGGTGCTGGTGGGCAAGGTCAACACCGACGAGCAGCCGGAGCTGGCTGTCCGCTTCGGCGTCATGAGCATCCCCACCGTGATTTTCCTCAAGGACGGCAAGGAGATCGACCGCAAGGTGGGCGTGATGCCCGAGGCCAGCTACACCGCAGTGCTGGACGCCAACCTGTAAAATAGAAACGCCGGGTGGCCCAAACGGGCCGCCCGGCGTTTCTGTCTCCTCTTGACAAATATATTCTTTGTTGTATACTCAATGTTGAATATAGACCGAGGAGGAGACGCTATGACAAAACTTCTGGTGCTGGGACTGCTGGACGGGGGGCCCATGTCGGGCTACGACCTCCAGCAGAAGCTGGGCGGGGCGGACGCGGAGCGGTGGGGCGGCGTGCTTCCGGGCTCCATCTACCACGCGCTCAAAAAGCTGGAGGGGGAGGGCTGCATCGCCCTGGCGGGGGTGGAGCAGACGGGCCACCGGCAGAAGGCGGTCTACCGGATTACCGAGGCGGGCCGGAACCATCTGCACACCCTGATCGCCGACGCCCTGCGGGCCTCCTCCGCCCTCTATCCCACCACACTCTACAGCGCCCTCTCCCTGGCAGACAAGCTGCCTCCGGCGGAGGTGCGGCTGGCCCTGGAGGAGCAGCGGCGGCGGCTGGAGGCGGAGTACGCCGCCCTGGAGCGGGGCCGCGCCGGCAATGAGGGACAGGAGGTGCCGCCCCTGGCCCGCATCACCATTGACAACATGGCGGACATCGTCCAGCGGCAGCGCAGATGCGTGGAGGAGCTGCTGGCGGCCGTGGGGGAGGCTCCATGAGGCCGGGGCGGTTCGGGCGGTACGCCATCCGCACGGCGGACGGGGTGCAGGAGGCGGCTTACCTCCCCATCGGCGGCATCGAGCAGTATATCCGCGTCCGGGGGCGGAGCCGTGCCAATCCCGTCCTGCTGGTGCTCCACGGCGGGCCGGGCAGCACCCTAGGGGCCACCGCCTGCCGGTGGCAGGGGGCGCTGGAGGCGGCGTTCACCGTGGTTCATTGGGATCAGCGGGGCAGCGGGAACACCTATTACCGGGACCCGGCCGCCCCGCCGCCCACTGTGGAGCGGCTGCTCTCCGACCTGGACGAGCTGGTGGACGCCCTGCGGGCCCGGTATGGCCGGGACAGGCTGTTCCTGCTGGGCCACTCCTGGGGAAGTCTGCTGGGCGGGCTCTATGCGCTCCGCCGCCCGGAGAAGCTCTCAGCCTGGCTCCCCGTCAGCCAGATGGTGGACTTCAAGCGGTCCGAGCAGGTATCGGCGGCGGAGGCCATCCGAAGGGCCCGCGGGGCGGGGCGGGAGGAGGACGCGGAACGGCTGGCGCAGGAGCTGGAGCAGGTGCTGGCCCTGCGGCGGCTGGACCGGGCGGGGGCCGGAGCCCTGCTGCGGTTTCGCCGGCGGAAGGAGCGGTATCTGCCGCCCCAGTACGGCGGGCCGTCTCCGCTGGGGGGACTGGCCGCCCCGGAGCTGACCGGAAACGACCTGCGGTGGAAGCTCTGTTTTGACCGAATACTGGCGGCCAATGCCGCCCTCGACGAGGAGCTGCTGGGGGGCCTGTCCCTGGATGATTGTCCGCCGCGCTATGGGGTGCCGGTCATCCTGACGGCGGGAGAACGGGACTGGACCACGCCCTATCCATTGGCGGCGGCCTATTACGATACCCTGTCGGCCCCCTGCAAGGCATTTCTCTCCCTGCCGAACGCGGGGCACCTGCCCTTCCGGGAGCGGCCGGAGGAGTGGAGCCATATTCTGCTGGACGCGCTGGCGCAAATCTGACAGACCCCCGGCCACTGGGTGGCCGGGGGCCTGCTGTCAGTGGGAGCGGCCGCCCAGCATGGCGTTGAGCTCCGCCCGGGTACAGTGGTAGTCCCCGTCGCCGCTGCGGCGGTAGGAGCCGCGGGCCAGGTCGCCGCCGATGTAGACCGGGCGCTGGTCCTGCTCCGCCGGGGGCACCGTGATGGCCACGATATCCCCGCCGTCGACGTGGAGAACCTGGATGTCGCCGGGGGTGAGCAGGTTGGCGCTGACCACCCGCGGGTCCTGGAGCAGGGCGGTAAACTCGTCCACCAGCTCCCGGGGCTCCAGCAGCCCCTGCACCCGCAGGGTGTGGTCGGGCAGCTCCTCCACCCCCAGCAGGATGACGCCGCCGTAGGTGTTGGCAAAGGCGGAATAGGTCTCCCAGATGCTCCTGGGCAGCCCGCCGGTGGCCAGCTTGGCCTCCAGGCGGTTGTTTTCCCGGTAACGGCTGATCTGCTGGAAGTCAAACATGGGATGTCGCCCTCCTTTTGACCCTATTATAAAGGGGAAAACCGCCCTTGACAAGGGAGACATGTTCCTCCCCCCTCCGGCATATGTGTAACAGGGGGGTGTGGACATGGCCTTTGCCGAGCGATTGGGAAATTTTATCTGGAACCCGTGGCTGCTGGGCCTCTTTTTACTCAGCGGCCTGTATTTTTCGGTGCGGACCGGCTTCTTTCAGCTCTTTCACGTCCGGCTGTGGCTCAAAACCACGCTAGGCTCCCTGCTCCGTCCGAAGAGGCGGCGGGAGGGCGGGGGGCTTACCCAGCTCCAGGCCCTGTCCACCGCCCTGGCCTCCACCATTGGCACTGGCTCCATCGCCGGGGTGGCTACCGCCATCTTCTACGGCGGGCCGGGGGCGGTGTTCTGGATGTGGGTGTCCGCCTTTCTGGGCATGATGACCGGATGTGTAGAAAAGACCCTGGCGGTGCGCTACCGGGAGAAAAGCCGGGACGGCGGCTGGCAGGGCGGCCCCATGTGCTACATGGAGCGGGGAGTGGGCAGCCGGACGCTGGCCGCCCTGTTTTCCCTGTGCTGTGTGGCCGCCTCCCTGGGGGGCGGAAATGTGGTGCAAGCCAACTCCATCGCCGCCTCCCTGGAGGCGGCCTTCGGCTGGGACCGGCTGGCGGTGGGACTGGTGGTGGCCGTGCTGACCGGACTGGTGATCCTGGGCGGCATCGGGCGCATCGGGCGGGTCAGCGAAACCCTGGTGCCCTGCATGGCCCTTCTGTTTATCGGCGGCGGAGTGATGGTGCTGATCTGCCACCGGGCGGCCATTCCCGAGGCGCTGGAGCGCATCGTGACGGGGGCGATCACCCCCAAGGCGGCCCTGGGGGGCGGCATAGGGTACGGCATGGCCGCAGCTATGCGCTACGGCGTGGCCCGCGGTGTATTCACAAACGAGGCAGGCATGGGCTCCTCCGCCATCGCCCACGCCGCCTCCAACGTGCAGGAACCGGCAGAGCAGGGGATGTGGGGCATTTTTGAGGTGTTTATTGCCACTCTGTCGGTCTGTTCCATCACAGCCCTGGTGATCCTCACCTCCGGGGTGTACCAGGAGGATGCGGCCCTGCTGGCCATTCAGAGCGGCACCGTCACCAGCGCCATGGTGGGCGCGCCCCTGTCCGCCGCCGCCTTCTCCACCGTGTTCGGCCGCTTCGGGGTGGTCTTTGTGGCGGTCTGCCTCCTGCTCTTTGCCTTTACCTCTCTGCTGGGCAGCAGCTACTACGGGGAGCGGGGCCTCCAGTACCTCACCGGTACCGACCGCTGGCGCTGGCCCTACCGGGCGGCTTTCCTGCTGGCCGTGGTGGCGGGAAGCGTAGGCGACGTGGCCGTGGTGTGGCAGTTGGCCGATATCTTCAACGGCCTGATGGCCCTGCCCAACCTGTGCGCCCTGCTGCTCCTGTCGCCCGAGGCCCTGGGGCTGCTGAACGGCTGGATGGCGGTCAGAACAGACGGAGCTGCCCATCGCGGCAGGAGCAGGCGGGCAGGTCGGTAACGGTATCTCCGGGGCTAGGTACGCCGGTCAGTAGGGGGCTGTCGGGGGCGTGCTCCGCCCGCCGTGCCGCTGTGCGGGCGGGGGAGCGGTTGGCATAGCAGTAGCGGCAGCCGGAAGGACAGGTGTCGTAGGTGCCGATGTCCACGCTTTCACAGCAGCCGCAGCCGGGCCGCTGGCCCCGGTCGGCGCCCAGCCGCAGCGGCCCGCCGCACAGGCGCTCCAGCCGGGCCCGGTCAATACAGGCGGCCCGGCCGATGCCGTGGGGGGAGAAGTCCCCCGCCTCGCAGCAGGCCACAATTGACAAGTGATATTCCTTTGCAGTTTGCCCCAGCATGGCCGCCAGCCCCTGCATTTCCAGGGCATTTGGGGGCCGCAGGCCGCCCATGGGGCGGCCGGGGTAGGGGTCAAGAAAGCTCACCGTCACCTGATCAGTGAACGGGGAAAGCACTTTACAGAGCTTGCGGAACCGGGCCTCGTGCCAGGCGAGGCCGATGGCGTCGGTGAACAGAATGGGATCGTACCGCCACAGCACCCGCCCCCGCCCCAGGCGGCGGCCCAGGGCCTGAAAGGTCTCCACAATGGCCCGCTTGTCCCGCAGGCCCGGTTCGATCTCCGGCCCGTAGGGGGTGAGGGTGAACTGAAACAGATAGCGGTAGCCCATCCCGTCCAGCTCGTCCAGCCGGGGGAGCAGCGGGGCGGGGTCTTTCGTCCAGAACACGATAGCGTCCACGACTGCGGGGGAGAGGGGAACCCGGCGGAGCTGGCCGGGGCGGTAGGGATTGCGCACCAGCACCTCGCCGGCGCGCAGGCGGCGGAGGAACCACTCGGAGTACCAGCGGGGGATGTCGGTACGGCGGGAGACGGAGAGAATCACGGGGAATCACCTCGCAAAAAACGGGCGGACAGCACTGCTGTCCGCCCGCTGTGTCATGCGGCTGCGCCGGTCTGCGGCTCGGGGGAGGCGGAGGGCTCCGCCGGAACGGCAGAACTGCCTCTGGTGTGGCTGGTGATGGTGTAGCCGTCCAGGATGAGCGACTCGCTGCCCTCCTGCGGGACCTCGTGCTCAATAGTGACGGAGTCGCCCACATTGAGGATCACGGCCACCTCATTCTGGGAGGCGGAGACGGAGTAGAACACCTCCTCGCCCTCCAGGCGGATGAAGTAGTAGGTGTTGCCGTCCAGCACGGCGGAGCGGAGCTCGGCGATGACGCCGCTGGCCTCGGTCTGCGGCCGTTCCTCCGGCGTGGTGATGCCCTTGCTGCCCAGCAGCTGGACATACTTCTGCTCACACTCGGAGACGGTGGAGCCGGTGGCCACGATTTGGTATTGGGCCACATTGACCATGGCGTAGCTCTTGACCAGGTTGGTATTGTCCTTCAGGGGGATGAAGTAAGTGGGCTCGCCAGCGATATTGAGCAGCAGGGGGAAGGTGGCTATATACCCAAGATCCTGCACCACGCCCATGGCAGAAGCCTGAGCGGCCTTCTCTGTGGCGCCGGGCGCCGTATAGAACTTGGTCTCCTTGGTGCGCTGGTTGGACAGCAGGAAACCCAGGTTGGACTGGTCGGCGTTGGCGGAGGTGACGCCGGTATACATATAAACGTCGTCGTTGAGAGCGATATAGTTGGAGCCCTGGGTGGTGACGGTCACGTCCCGCTGGCCAAAGATGGAGTTGATGAAGCCGTTGACCAGGGTGCCGTGGTAGTCATACTGCTCCATGATGAGTTCGGGGGTGTAGACGTTGTCCACCCATGTGGGCACCTCCTCGTAGTAGGTGCTCTCGCCGGTGATGGCGTCCACCAGGACGGCCCCCTTGATGTCGGTGCCGCCGAAGAGGCCGATGGTCTTGACCACCCGGGGGGCGATCCACCAGGGGCGGCCGTCCTCGTCGATCTCGAACTGGGGCGTGCCGAACATGTAGGTGGGGTATTGGAAGCGCAGGTGGCGCACGATGTTGCGGTTGAGGGGCTCAGAGAAGGAGTATTTCATCCCTTCCTCCAGGCGCACCACAGTGGCCTCCTGGGTGACCATGTCCACGATGACATAGGCGGGCAGGCCCTGGGAGCGGTTGGTGAACCACTTGATGAGGTCGGCATAGGCGATGGGGGCGACCCGGACGGGGCGGCCCTGGTAGTTGATCTGGGTGGAGTCGTTGGAGTATTCAAACTGGCTGACCATGTCGCTGAGGGTGCCCATCTGGCGGTCGCCCAGGAAGTTGGCGGAGTCCTTGTCCAGGGTGGGGATCTCACTAAAGGAAATCTCGGCGATGTCCTCGGCGAAATTGCCATCCTCCACGGTGAGCAGATCCCGGTAGGCCGCGGCGCGGAAAAGGGGCATCGAGAGGATGGAGCCCACGATGGCCACCGCGATCAGGGCCAGAAACAGGATGCCCACAGGCAGGCACTGGGTCTTGATGAAGCGGAGGTACTCCTTGGGGCCTCCACCGCTGCTGACCACATTCATGCCGGAGGTGATCAGGGCGCTGACGACATACACCACACACAGGATGCCGATGAAGGTGTAAAAATCGCTGGACTGCAGGTTGATGGGGGGCAGGGCCACATAGAAGTAGAGGAAGCCCACCACAGCGGTGACGATCAGATTGATCAGGATCTTCCCCAGCTTGCTTGCAGGGCCTCGGCGCTTCTTGGCCGGTTGCTGTTCCATAAAAACATTCTCCTTTTGTTCCGCGGGCCCGGAGGCCAAACGAACGGGATAAGGGTAGTATAGCCTAAAATCGGCTGAAAGGCAACGGCTGGCCGGAAATTGGAAGATTAAAAAAGAGTAAAGATCCGGTCGAATCTTTTTGTAAAGTTCTTGTAAATACCGTTGACGCGCCACTTTACATTCGGTATACTACTGCTGGCATTTGGTAAGAGATCAGAAAAAAGAATGTAAAAATGAGGGAATGAACGTGAACCTAGACATAAGCATTCTCCTGGGGCTGCTGGGCGGCCTGGCCCTGTTCCTTTACGGCATGCAGATGATGAGCGCCGGCCTGGAGGCCGCGGCGGGCAACCGCATGAAGGGCATTCTGGAGCGGCTGACCTCCAACCGCTTCCTGGGCATCCTGGTGGGCGCGGGCATTACCGCGGTCATCCAGTCCTCCTCCGCCACCACTGTCATGGTGGTGGGCTTCGTCAACTCCGGCATGATGACGCTGAAACAGGCGGTGTGGATCATCATGGGCGCCAATATCGGCACCACCATCACCGGCCAGCTCATCGCCC